>QQTW01000442.1_pt1 | contig 25970 bp, 22 predicted proteins | sample 1904831 | NCBI WGS metagenome assembly QQTW01 (sample SAMN09435610, study PRJNA476489) | Subsurface metagenome, whole genome shotgun sequencing project. | reverse complement strand
GTTGGATCTCTTTGCTTCCACACTCTGAAGGACAGCGGCCCTTATGTGTGCGAGGACGCGTCCGATGGTTCTGCAATCCTCACTGTCAACCGTAGACGATTGGGCTTCTGCTCGCCGCACAATCACAACCGCGGAGAGAAGTGACGTCAGGCTGAGGAATGTGTTGGTCAGGGCATCACGGATGTGACGCTTCGTAGTCCCTGATGGCTTGATGGAGACACTGGAGGAACCGTAGGAGAATCGTTCCGCCATCGCGGTTTCGGGTGGAAGCCCGCATGCAGATAACGTTGCGGACTCGAGGAACTCGACGACATCGAGACACTCTTGGTCCCCACCTGCCAAAGTCTCGACGATTCTGCACCAGAGTGATCCCATTGTTTTCGTAGCGAGCCATTCCACGGGCAACCGTCCATCAGTCAGTAGGAACCGGAGAACACTGTATTCAAATCGTAGACGGTGCGAATGCGATGCGTATAGGTCTATCGTGCGTAGACATGACGATGGAAACTTCTGCAGTAAGTCTGCATCCAAGGATTCCGGCTGCGGAAATGGCGGCTGTGCGGCGACCTGACCAGACAGCAGCTCTTCGGCCTCAACCATGGCCGAATGTCCCAAGCAGCACTCGACAAGGTCCTTCACGAATTCTGCGGGCAAAACCTCATGGCGAATCGCTTCTCTTATCAGACGTACTCCGTCCGCCCTTACCACCTCGCGCAATCGTGGCCACCCTCGTCCGGAGCCGGATCCCATATTCTCAAGATCAGCGTAGACCTCTGCTGCAACGTCGGTGTCGTCACTCTCGTCCTCCTCCTTTCGCCACATCTCTTCTGCTGCGATATACTCCGGAACAGCGCGCAAACACATAGAGAACAGAGAACGAGGTCCATTGCACGTCCTTTCCGTCCGTCGGCGTGTGGCGCGTAACAGCTTGTCGAACCCTTCCAAGATTCCGTCGAGCAGCGCAAGCCGTTCGGGACTTGTCTCGCGTTGCGATACGCGGACATGGGCTTTGTTGTTTGTCTTCCCTCGCCCTCGACTCGGTGCCACAGGTTGCATCACGACCGGGTCCTGCGTAGCCTTGACTCCGCAAGCGTCTAGGGGGCCGGTGGCCACGATTCCTCGAAGCTTGATGGTCCGGGAGAGTATCGGCGTCGGCACAGTTATCTCGCCGGGCGCGACATGCGTCTCGCGCACTCGCTTGAAGCTGCGATGTGACGCCGCATGCCCGATCGCAGTGTTGTTGCAACGGCCAGCGTATTTGCGTTTTAGCTTCTTTACTGCTGGTTTCGGGACCCAGTCGGGATCAAGTGGTGCATCGACGTCCTCCACCGGCTCCTTGTGGTCGGAACTACTCGTCCAGTCCTCCTCATGGTGAGCTGAGGGAGTCTTGTCCTGCTCTACCGTCGCACTGGTAATTGCCGACGAAGGTCTCCGATGCCCGCTACCTTTCTTCAGGATCAAAATTCGAGAAGCTATGGGCCGGATGAGACGGTTGCAGCGTGCTGTGGTCCATGGCGTGTCTGTATCAGGACCAGGATGCTTCATGCAGGGCCTTAAGGGTATTTCGTTGAACATGCTCCAAGAATGAGCTACGTAGCGACGACATCGTCAGTGTCTTCAGCAACCCCTCTTCGAATGCATATCTCACCGAATAGCGATGCTCTCAAGTATTGAGCCAAAACATAGCCAAAACTACTCGTCGTCCATGTCAAATGTTATGTCCACTCCGATGGACACAATAATCAAACAATCGATCTGCATACTCGGTAAGCGTCAACTGGTAACTAGGCGCAATAAACAACGGATTGTTTAGCCGAGGCATGAGAGGATAAACATCAGTGCGCTAACTTTGTTTACATGACGACGCAAATATAAGACAGAGCTTCGCTCACGGAAGCCTTGAGGACTCGGCCCCGGGGAGAAAGTTGTCACAAAGAGAGGAACTATTTACGCATCTACTCAGGATATTCCGGACAATTTTCGATGAGGGTTGTTTGTAGACACTCGAAAGCTGAACTCGTTACCCAAAAGCTTTGACAACATCTGCCTGTTGTGCGAAAAAGTCCTGCCACGTTTGGGGCAAACAAGGGCAAGGTCAATGGCAGACTCGTCCTGCACAGCATTGGAACTGGATATCAAGCATGGGATCAGACCAGGAGCGAGCCAAGCGGAGGGCAACAGTGGTAGAGCGCAACGCATGCTTGTATTCTTGGTACACGAATGAAGTTGCGGCTTGGAAGCGCGCCTTCATACTGGATGAACAATGCGATCGCCAGGGTTCTCTAACCTCAACCAAGACCAGGCTGCGCTCACTCGAGGAGTACGATTCAAGACCCGATAAATATGTACATGCACATAGTACGATATATAGCCGCCAACACCGACATGGCCGAGAAGACCAGGGTATCAATAATGAGCTGCAGAATGTCAAAACTTACATGATGAACGTTGCTGAAGAGGCGAAGTTCGCAGTCTATCAGCTGTCATCGTTACCAAAGCATCCGGCAATTTCTACACAGAGTATGAGGTGATGTATCGCATGGGCTGCTGCGTGTCTGAGATCCAGTACGTTATGCCAGGCTTCAAGAGTCTTCGCGCTCTTTACCCTGCACAACATCCATGGTCGTGGACCTCTCGATGTTCCCCTTGGCATTGCGAGTCGTGATTTGGTATTTGCCGTTTTGCCACAAGTCCTTTATCGTTAACTCACGAGTGCGGCCTAGACTCTCGATCTGCGATATTCTCTTCAGAGTAGCTTTCAGGTGTTCCTCGAACCCTTCTTGCTGACAAATTTCGCGAAAGGCATTATACATCGGAACAGAATCTGCACACGTGTCAGCATTGCCCGAGGCATGTTTCTACGCTTGAGAGCAAAGAACTCGGTTCAGATCTCGCTATTGAGGCAAGCAGTGAGCATAGAGCGGAGAGAGATGAACAGCAGATGTAGTTGTAGGTTTCCTCAACGAACGAAATTGATGTGCTGACGTACCGGCACGAACCATGGCCTAGATGTTACATCTTTAGCTTTGCCCCTGAGGACTTTCTCTTGGGACGACTTACATTTGAGTCAATGGTAAAGATGTTGATTTGATCATAGTTTTGGATAAAGTCCGCTCGCGTCATTATCTGTCGTGCTTGGTGCAATGGAAGCTCCGGGAGCTTGAAACCAAGCTCAGGTTCATAAGGCCCGTTGGTTTCCTCTTCCTTATCCACAAGGGCTTTTGCAAGTACCATTGCGGCTGACTGTGATAGTCATTAGTGTGATGTAACATCAAGCGGGATGTCTCTTTATTTAGAGCAAGCGCATGAACTGCCGGGAAAAGACGATGGAATCAATATTTTTAGAAGGGTGAGTTCTGCTTACCGCGAATTTTTGTTGATCCATCACGTCGTCATCCATGCTTTCACCCAATATCCAACATTTCTGCAGCATGTCAGTGTCAAGTCTAAAGATGGATATCAACAACGCACCCACATTCAAGAACCAAATCTTCTCCATATGACAGAGGCGATCGCATGATCGCATCATGTCTCTGGCTTTCGCAACCCGGTTGAGAAATGAAAGCCTGCCCCCAATTTTGCTGTATACCTCCTCGAGAACGGCCTCGGAGGGTTCATCGTTGAAATATTTCTTTCGATACTCTCGCAAAGCGATGAAAGCCTTCTCTTTCGGCAAATCACCGACGGAAATCACCTCCATTCGCGTTGAATAATGCTTCAACCTCTCGTAAACCCAGTAATCGTCACTGTTGAATACAACCGTAGCCAATCCAGTAACCGCCCACTGCTCTGCTCGCTGCTGCATGAGCTCAAGGAGATCACGCCCGTCCTCGTCGTCACGGAGGAGATGCAGACTGTTGATGATAAGCACCAATGGCTTTCCGACTCGCTTGCGCCGTCGCAATGCGACTTTCTCGAGTTTGTTGAGCGCTCTTTCGATATCCAGCAAAGCAGATGCGTCTCGAGGTCCTCGAATCGAGAACAGTGAGCCGATGTTATCCTCCATGAATTCATAGTCGACAGCTTTCCCAAGCCGAACACGAAAAATCTCCAGGTCGGCGTGCGCATCAAACATCGAGACTCCTTCGCCATCGATCTTGTGCATTGCGTCAATCAGCATCGAAGTCTTTCCGGTGCCCTTCTCACCGATCACGAGGTAATAGTGGCCACGACCGAGGCCGTTCACGACAGCATCGAGCTTCTTCTGCTCGTCTCGCACAAACCAATGCTCGCCCTCCGCCTCGTCGTGGGCGGAGGAGCTGGTGGAGGCCGAATGCTTGCCTCGTGCGGCAATCTCAAGAACCGGATCTCCTGGCGCAAACGCATTCTCCATCTTCTGCAGTACCATATACTTGTAGTACCTCGTGTAGCTATATCCTGCCAGGCTTTTAAGGTATCAGCGATCACTCATGCTTAGACAGCACGAATACAGAAACGACAGCATTTGACTTGTTGTGCCGAGCAAGCTAAGCCGTTCATTCACTGAAGAGTGAAAACAGGGACCATCCAATGCATACCCTAGAATTGCAATTGACGCAAATGTCATCAAAGCGCTCTCGAACATCTTGAATGCGGTCGAACCCCATCCTTCGTCTCTTCTCCTCGATTCCTCGTTTGCGGCATTAACGTCCGGTATTGTGTTATTTGCTTGGGGAAGGCCAATGAATCGGCGGTGCAACACGAGCGAAAACGGTATACGACATGATAGGGAGGGTTGGTGAACCCGCGGTTGCCAACCAGTTGGCAATACCGTCCGCAGGGGCACGAAGCTCACGATTCTTCTGTTCATGCCACTCCGATATCTGAGCCGGAAAGCCAGACACTGGCATCGGCCTTTGAGAACGGCTTGACAAGCAAGATTTGAAAGACAACGTCAGAGAAGCTTAGCCCAGTGGATCCAGCAAGCAATGTATTGCCGTCAAACTAGGAAAAGGACCGAGATTGAGCGATGACTCCAGCCGGCGATTATAAGACTTTCATCGGTTCTGTCGCGCTCCTTGTAACGAATGGCTTTGCAGTTCTGCGGCTCCTGCTTTGCTCGTATGATCCTTCCTTTGGTCGCAGATTGACATCTGGAGTAAACAGCTTGTCACTTGCGGTGAAGCTACTTGGAAAGAACTATACCTATCAAGGTTAGCACATTTCTGATCGGCTCTTCTAGGCCAATCAACGTCAAGCCTTCAAGAAACCAAGAGAGCCTCAAAGGGAGAAGGGATCGCAATTAATCAGAGCCTTGAATTGAAAAGCTGTGAGATTCGGATCAATGGCCAGCGTACGGAGTATACTGGACCGTTCCTTGCTGCTTGTATCTGTGCAGTCGAACAAGAGCCATCTAGGAAGGAAACACCATGGATATCGATGGTAATGCCTGTCATACCTCGGAGTACATCAAAGTCACAACTGCTGCTCATGTGCAATGGTTCTCTGCAATAAGCACATCACGCTCGCCAGCTGGCGAACGATAGCAACCAGAATCAAATCGAATCGATGCGAAGCTCACTGGTTCACTTCGTTTCAGGGGAACCTCCAAAGCGTGAGGCTAGTGGCCGGAGTAGTAAGATCCATGGATGGCGATCGCGTGTACGGAGCACTTCGGAAGATGGTCCCGGCGTGCCCCGTAGCTCCTGTAACTCAGGAAATTTTTTGACTCGTAGTCTCTAGACACATTCCGCTCGCTATCTCCTTTCGATTGTACATTAACAGGAGCCAGGGTTTCTGTATACTAGCTTTCCTCTGTACATTGCGTTCTCTGTCACTCTTTTCCTGTGCTTTTCGGGCTGCCGGACCTGACTCTTATGTGTGAAGCTTGGTGCTGGGTTGACCATGATCCCTCAGAACGATGACGCTTCGAGCCATGGTACGATCGGTGAGGGCCTGTGACGGCTACACACGACCCTCCTCGCCTCAACGCTCGAAAACTGACATTTCCGTAGCAGCCAGTCCACATGATGCTGGAAATCACTCGGATACTCCACCCAAGAAGCTGAAAGATGCCACCCAAGCCGTCAATGGGGCATCAGCGGATGAGACTGTCGGCAACGAAGGCGGCAATGGCCAGGTTCCTGACAGTGTGTTATTTCCCGAGACCGAAACAGGTCTTCCAACTAGAACACGAACCGTTTCTGAGCTATACCATTTGCAGATGTCTTCCAGCTCACCCTCAAACTACCCCACGAGCCGTTCCAGGCGCAGATCATGGTCCGTTCCACATCGTCCTCAGAGATCGAGAGAGTGTTGACTTTGTCAGGTATCGACTCAAGAAGCAGTTCAAGATATCCGCCAAGCTATCGTCGAGCTGCCTTGTGCCCTGCAATACTCCTGCTTTCACCTCGAACACAACGGTAAACGAGTCAACGACTTCATCGAGCTCTCGGAGGTACCGGACATAACCCCCGAGTCGGAGTTGACGTTGGTGGAAGACCCATACACGGAAAGAGAGGCACGCATCCACGTAGTCAGGACGAGAGAACTCCTTGGTGCGGCCGGAAACCGGACGGATTCCGTTCAGGGCATCCTTGCAGGGCTTTCACTCTTCGACGATGTCTCGAGGACCGAGGAGCCGAAGAATGGTCAGGCTGCCAAGTCTGACCAGGACGAGCTGCGCGCCATTGGTGACTTCAAATTTGATGCCCCTGCTTCATTGGATCTGCTTTGCCCTCTGAGTCAGCCGCCGGCACCGAAACCCATAAAGTCGATTGCTCTGTCCCAATGGAATCCACCTCCTCACCACTTACGCATCAAGGGTCATCTGCTCTACGTTCAAGTCGTCACTAATGAAGGTCGTTCTTTCGAAATTACCTCCTCCGTAACCGGATTTTTTGTTAATAGCTCCACGAATTCCTCGTTCGACCCCTTTCCCAACCCAGCGCATCTTGATTGGGCTACTCACTCACTGCTCACGCTGATCCCAAAACTCTCCCCATCGTTTACCGCAAAGTTTCAAGCGCTTCAGGATTTCAACGCCAAGAAAGATCCGCTGGCTGCATGTCAGCTGACGAATGCTATACCCGCCTCTCCATGGGCGGTCCCCTCTTCATCTTCGTCGCAGAGCGCTCACTTGCCCGATGCCACCCGCAATCAGGAAGGCTATCTGATCGCCGGGACTGACGGCAACGAGACCTTGCGGGACTGGAACGAGGAATTCCAATCGACCCGGGAGCTGTCGAAAGAAGCCGTCCATGAGCGAGTCCAGAAAGAACGTATCACCTCAAAGCTCTTTGCAGACTACAACGAGGCAGCCGCCCGAGGCGCCGTGCTGGTAGCCCGAGAGGAGCTCACAGCTCTGAATCCCACGGAAGCTCGCGATGCGCAGATATTCGTGTATAATAATGTGTTCTTCTCTTACGGAGCCGATGGTGTCGGAACTTTCACGACTGAAGGAGGAGACGAGGCGGCGCGTGTCGCGGTCGCGAAAGATGTCGCAGGGGTCAGAGCGATCAATCAACTGGATATTACCGGACTGTATACCCCCGGCACGGTTGTCGTGGATTATTTGGGTCGCCGGATCGTGGCGCAGAGCATAGTGCCTGGCATCTTCAAACAGCGGGAGCCTGGGGAGCATCAGATCGATTATGGCGGTGTTGACGGTAAAGACATCATTGCCGATGACAATGCGTTCGCACCTCTGTTCGAGCAGATTGCAAAAGGCCTGAAGGTGAAGAAGCATCCGGTTTGGGACAAGGATAAAAAGCGCCACGACCTCGAGACCAGCGTGGAGACCAAGGGTTTGCTCGGAACGGATGGCCGAAAGTACGTGCTTGATCTTTACCGGACGACCCCGCTGGATGTGGTCTGGCTCGAAACCCATTGGAGCGAGAGGGACGGAGAAGGGAAGCCTTCCGACGAGTCGAAGCCGTACCCTCATCGCATGGCTACCCTTCGCCCGGAATTGGTGGACGCTTATTGGAAGCTCAAGCTGCGGGAGTTCATCAAGAAAGAGCTTGACCGCCGAGAGCAGTCGAGCAAAGAATCAAGCAACTCGTCTCCGGAAGTGGAGGCGAAAGTTACGGAAGACGAGAATCCGTCTGTGACAAAAGAAGCAAAGCAAGATGAGAAGACTGCGGACGAGAAGACTGCGGACGAGGCTCCCCAGGATCAAAAGACTAGAGTCGAGTCTGATCAGCAAGACGACGCTGGCCAAGAACGCGTGGACGTCTCCGATTTTGCATTTGGACTCAATCCTGACGTGTTTTCTGGTCAGGAGCCCCAAACAGAGAGTGAAAAGGCCCAGTGGGCGGAGGACGAAGCGGAAGTACGGTCCGCTTGCCAATATTTGACATCCGTGGTCATCCCACGCTTGGTATGATCAGATCACTCTTACACCATGCTCGTGCCGTTGCTGACTTTCTCATCAGATCCAAGATCTGAGCGAGGGCGAAGTCGGCTTTCCCATGGACGGGAGCTCTCTCAGTAACCTGCTCCACAAGCGTGGAGTCAACATCAGGTATATTGGAGAGGTTGCCAAACTGGCAGACAAAGACGACCCGAGACTGCAGGCTCTGAGGGAGTTGGCTGTTCAGGAAATGATCTGTCGCGGGTTCAAACATGTTGCCAACCGCCAGCTTCGAGGCGTACCCCATCCTTTCGCTCCTGCGTGCATCAGCCATCTCCTAAACTGTCTCCTGGGTTCTGACTTGAACCCTACGCCTGAGCCCTCGATTGACTCGCCAGTGAAGGCCCTATATCCCGACTCCGATTTCGGATTCGAGGCCGCCACACCAGGAAGTATTCGTGCAGAGGTCGCAGTGGAAGTCAAAATACGGTACAGATATGATATCGAAAACGCGCTTCAACCTTTGAGCAAACACCAACAGATCCTTCGGTCTGTCGCTCTGAAGCTCGGGCTGCAGTTGAGGGCCAAGGATTATTCATTCACCAAAGGCACTGCTTCGAAAGAGACCCCAGGCTCCGGTTCCGGCTCCGAGGGTAATTCATCGGCTTCTGAGAATCCTCACCCCAAAACCAATGGGCATGCGAATGGGGTGGGCAAGGGGAGGAAAAAGAAGAAGCTTGCGGGCCGTCAAACCCAGCAACAAGCGAGTTCGCCTCAGGCTCCTACCACTTTCTCACCTGATGATTTCTTCAATGTCGTTCCGGTAGTGAAAGAAGCGAGTCCAAGGGTGAGCTCTCGATTCCCAATGTACCATAGTCTGCTCACTGACCTCCGAGCAGAGTTCACTAGCCGAAGAAGCGTTGGAGGCCGGACGCATTTCCCTCGCTCAGGACCAGCGACAGATCGGTCAAGACCTCTTGCTCGAGTCATTGACCCTCTATGAGCAGATCTACGGAATCATCCATCCAGAAGTAGCACGGGTCTATTACCAGCTATCGAACCTGTATTACAGTCTGGACGAGCGGAACGTGGCAGTCGAGTTGGCGCGGAAGGCCGTCATTGTATCGGAGAGAACGCTCGGCATCGACCACGCCGAAACCGTCTTGAGTTACCTCAACCTCAGCTTGATGGAGCACTCAACGGGTAACTCGACCGTCGCCCTGAGATATGTGCGACATGCTCTTGAGCTCTGGAAGATTGTGTACGGCCGCAAGCATCCGGATTCAATCACCACGATCAACAACGCAGCAGTCATGCTGCAGAGCTTGAAACGCTTCCACGAGTCCAGGATATGGTTCGAAGCTTCGCTGACAACTTGCGAGGAGGTTTCCGGAAAGCATTCGGTCAACACAGCCACGCTGCTTTTCCAACTAGCCCAAGCGCTCACTCTGGACCAGGACACGCACGGCGCCGTCAACCGCATGCGAGCCTCCTACAACATCTTCAAGGACGCCCTCGGCCCCGACGATCGCAACACGAAAGAAGCCGAGATGTGGCTGGAGCAGCTCACGCAGACTGCCGTGTCCCAGGCCAGGTTGGCCAAGGACATGCAGGCGCGCCGACTCCGCCGGGGGAACCTCACTCCTCGGGTCACGATGGCGACGCGGCCGCAGCCGCCCGTGGGACAAACGCCGGATGATGCGATCAGCGTGCCTGATCGTCCAGGCGGTGCCGTCGATCTGGACAACCGCAGCATCGAGGAGTTGCTGAAGTATATCGAAGGCGAGTCACCCAAGAAGACCCACAAGAAGCGGACTACGAATCCCAAACGGAGGGGAACACGTGCGCAGTGAGCGGACGAGCGTAGCGTGAGGGACACTGAACCCCAAATGAATGTGCGGACCCACACCTGGGCACGAGAATTTGCTCTTTCATCCTGTAAATGACTTGTCACACTGAAACCCTATGGTTTAACTGCACACGTGGAGTTGTGGGACTGGCTTGAGTCTTAATCTTTGGAATGGCTCGTTGCCAATGGCACGGCCTCTTGTTACACTTTCGCATGCCGCGTCGCCGCTCTTGCAACTCAAATAACCCCACTTTGTATGATATCTGTACAGCTAGCTATGGCTCTGGGGCCGTGTAGAAACCAGTAGACTTCTCTTCTCCCCTAGTATCTTCTTCATTATACTGAAATTCTTTCCGCCATGCGCGGAACTGCACGTGATATTTACGGCCCGTGCGCACCCTATCAAAAATATCATCCCAGCATTCGAATATCCCCAGCATTCAATATCCCCAGTATTCGAATATCCTCGAACCCTAATAGATTCAATACTCGCAGGATCGACTCGCAGGATCAATTCGCAGGATTAATTCGTAGGTTGATTCGTAGGTTGATTCGAACGATCTACTAATAGATTCGAATACTTATAGGCTCCCCTAAACCGACGATGGATTCGAATACTCCCAGGTTTAAATTTCCCGGTTTAATTCGTAGGTTAATTCGAATGATATGCTAATAGATTCAAATACTCGCAGGCTTCCCCAAAACGATGCCGACGAGCTTCCCCAAAAGCGTATTAAATGCTCGCATTGCAAGGCGTTTCGGCTTATAACCCAGTTTTCACTTCAACGTCATGGCTTTCGTTCATTAACTTGCGATGTCTGCCGGGAGCGGAGGAAGAAAAAGCGATCCGAATTCGATCAAGAATCCCCTCAAATTAGCCAGGCATACTACTCAAGCTGCAACATCTCGAAGCCTATAGCCGATTTTAAACGGTTTTTAACCTATATAACCTGCCGCACAAAGAAACGACGTTAGCAATCGCGTATGGATCAATAGGTTGATCAATCGAATACTACTAAAAACGAAGCCCAAGGCTATCGTTATCAAAAAGAGCATCTTAATTCTTAGGTTAAAGCTAACGGCGAGCCACCGCGACGTTATACAAAACGGCCTCTTACGATTCACGATTACCTACAAAAACCAAGCCTTAAACAGCAACAGCAACGCGAGGAGGAGCTCCAGCGATACGAACAGCGGCGAGTCGAACGGCGAGAATCGCTACGGAAAAGGGCCGAAGAGTATCAACGCGCGATACATAGGTTTAATTCGTAGACTCGGTTCGTAGGTTGGGTACGTAGGCTTAATTCCCCCAGTTAATTCGCAGGCTGATTCGAACGAAATGCTGATAGATTCGAATGCTTACAAGCTCAAATTCACAGCTTCGATTCACAGCGTTTAATACGCAGGCTGGATACGCAGGCTGGATACGCAGGCTGGATACGCAGGCTGGATACGCAGGCTGGATACGCAGGCTGGATACGCGGGTTGGATACGCAGGTTGGATACGCAGGCTGATTTGAATAAATGCTAATCAATTCGAATGCACGAAACCCAGGCTCAAAATACAGGCTCGAACGCTCGCCGGCTAGATTCGCAGGCTGAATACATAGGCTGGATACGAATGGTAGAGCTTTCGCATGTATATCGTAGCGATTTAGGAGCGTAATTAGGAGCGGGTTTGAACCGATTTCGAACCGATTTCGAACCGATTTCGAATCAATTCCAAAGCGATATCACACAGCGAGGGCCGGCCGGAGGCTGAGTCCGGAGCGGTAAAAATTTAATCCCCTTGCCTAATTAACTAGTCTCCCACCTTAGATTCTAAGGTGGCCAAAAGATTCTCGTATTAATATAATCTCTCTATGCATCAGGCATGAAGGTGACGATGTGAAATTTCAGGACACTAGTATACCCCTTGAAAGGGGGTAAATTGCGTGAACCTATCATGTTTATATGGAGCTCAGAAGCTCTTATTTTAGAATTGAATTAGTTTTATATCTCAATAATTCCACCACCCTTTGACACGATTCCCTAGCTGCTAAGAATTGTTCGTAGCCAGCAAAGCTCGGTCAAAGCTTCCGAGGTTCAGGACATCTGGACATCTGAAACGCAAAGGTTTCTTTATTGGGTAAAGTCGGTTTAAGGGGTTTCATCCCTAATACCGTAGCATTGCTTCACCCCGCCTAAAGTAGCTGGCAACTTCTCCTTTTCAGCGGTGGCTTAGGCCTCAAATACCCTTGAGAATCTATATGCTAGCGCATGTCTGTCTTCTCACTATCCTTTACTAGGGACTTTCTACTTTCTACATGGTGTGCTTCACGTCCTATAGAGTTGCGAAACCTCAGTAATGTGTACTATGTAGCTTAATACCAGATAGCCTTTCGGGTCTGAGGAGCAGTTTAGAACCACTGGGAATTTAATCTTATGTATGGAAAAGGGGGGACATACACGACGATATAGGAAGAGCGAATGAGTTTAACTGCGCTATTCCGCCTTTTTAGCACTTCCCAACTCTGCCCGAAGTTTACACATTTTCCGATACGATGCCACCTCAGGAGTTATGTCCGTGCTACATTACATATAGAAGCTCAGTAAGCTCATGCCTGGCTTGTGCGCCCCCGGTCCGAAGTGTCTTCACAATATATATTGGTCTGCGGTCTCCCTCCAGATGTCCCTTTCCCATCTTCCCAACTGCTTATCGCATTCGATTGACCTTCACATCTATCCACGCTATGTTCTCGAGGCTTGCGCTTGCAATCCTGGCTCCTCTCGCCACCACCTTTACTCAAGATGTCCACTGTACTACTATCGGGAATGGAGACTTCAATTCCGGAGAGAGCCCGCTTATAGTCAAACGAGCCCCTCCAATGGGTCAATCTGGATGCGCTTTTGTCGAATTCCCTAAAGCGCAAGAGGGACAATTTCAAATGCAGGTTCTCCTATCGCACGGGAATGGTGGTTGGGACTGCGACCCGTTCTGGGAAGATAACGAGCGTCTTTTCAAGCATCTTCTCCAAACCTGTGGAGCTGATGAGAAGAATTCTATGCTCAGTTTATACCCGGCGAGCTTTCATCCCAAGAGCTGCAAGATGAATATCGATACCAACACGCGTAAAAGCGTCGATTGTATCGTCCAATTCTTAACATGCCCCCATGATCTCTGGGAAAATGGAAGATTTCCTGGGAACGGTTGTGTAAGTTCTGATACCCTTTACATAGCCTTGATTTAGCTATACTCGCTATTTATACGTAGCTAATAACTAGAAGACTGATAGAGGTCGAGTAGAAAGTGGAACTTTCTTCTGGTAGTTATAGATCGAATTAGTGTTATTATTAGCGTGAGGTACTCCGTACCTCCGAATACATTAGTACTCCACATGGGAAATGTGAGAGCAAATGTTATCTTAGCTTTATTTAAAACGCTTTATTTATAAATGCTCATCTCCTAGCCGTGATTTAGAAATATTTTATTTATGCTTAGTTATTTATTATTAATTTCTGATTTGGCTATCAAATTACATAGTGATCTGTAATCGTTAGATATGTGTATTAAAGCAGTGCAAATTCCCTAGATATTTGAGGACTAGAGCCGTTTTCCCTAGATTGAGCCATCTAACACATAGTTCTTTCAGCGGCCCTTTACTCTCTCTACTTCAGCCATCACACCCCGTACATACTTCAGCGATCACACCCTGCATTTCGGCGATCATACCTTGTAGTTTGACGGTCACATTCTCGTCAGGTCAGCTGCTCGCTTCGTCTTTTCTTCGAAAAATTGACCCACATCTCAGATCTCTGCATATCCGTTATGGAGCGGCCCAACTTCAATACCGCGGCCGACTGCCTCGAAGCAACCGCGGAGGAAATGAGAAAATGTGTCGAGTTCCCGCCTATCGTCCAGGGCCAGGACATACTCGCTGCAAGCAACAGCCTTGACACTCGCGTCGACGCCCGGTTTGATCGCCTGGAAGCGGCGATGAGTGCATAGTAAGGGCTTCTTGTAATCTTCGTATATCACAGTGTCTAATCGTATGTGCAGGTCGTACAACGCTCTTGCCATAAAGCGAAATGGTCGCGCTGACACACCTTCTTCCCGCCTGACTGCGCTTCGAACGAACGATCACAACATCATTCCCGATTTTCCAGCCACCGTTGCCGCCTTGGATCGTGTCGGCCACGCAGCTCTCGATCGTCTGCTGCAGGGATTGGGTGTCGCTCCGGCCGGCAGTCTGATGGACAAACAAGCACTTGTCAAGCTGCACATCGGAGTCGTCATCACGACGGCTACTGCCCCTGAGTCATGATGCTGTGAATCGTGTGTCGTAAGCGTGAGGTCGTAAGAGGGCTGCGAATGAATGGATGGCGGGGTGGTCATGGGATTCGGCGAATGATCTGACAGCCAAGGCAGTCTCTGAGAGAGGTTTTCAGCCACTGAGCCTTCTTCTCGTGGATGGCCACAGTTGTGCGCGTAGGTCCCTCCACAGTGCCCTGCAGGCCGGCAACGACGCTGCAATGTACACAAGAAAGTTCCAGAACCCCTGCAGAGGGAGCAGGATGCACATTGCCAAGTTGAGCGCAAAGATTGGCTTGTCTGGCTGGTAGAGGGCATAGATACGGTTTATGCTGGGGACAATCTGGTGTATGCGTTAGAACATATAGCGGCACTAAAGTATATATGGGCCTTATGGAAGCCGAACAAGACACAACGCCTACCCAAGTGAACATCATCGAGAAGAAAAATAGACAAGCAAACCGAGCATAGGCCAGGGCGACGGCGTCATTAGCCAGACCCGAGCCGGACGGTGGAGGGTTCGAATAGGTATGCACGGTCGCCCGGTATTTGGCGTCATCGAAGCCCTCTTCGATGGTCGTTGCCGATTCCACGGAAATCTCCCGGAGCTCGCTCGATATGCCCACGGAGACTTCCTTGGTGATGGTGTCTGCCGCCGGCCTGGACCCGCTGCGCGCGCGGTTGCCGAACGACAGCAGTCGCCGACGCTCACGCGCGATCTTGACTCCCACGGCCACGTAGATGATCGCGGCGATCGCACAGGCAGCCCTGATTCGGAGTTAGGGTTGAGAAACGACAGCTCTGGTGACTATTTCTTACCAAAGGGGTCCGTAAACGGTGGCCATTCGTAATACGCCCCATTTTGGAGTAATCCAGCACCATGTCTAGGGGTCCGACATATCAGTAAGAGAGCCAGCAGCCCCCTCAGAGAAACTCACGGTGGCACTTCCGTAAACGCGCCCTCTATTCTCCGTCCTGATGAACAGATAAACCAGCGAGACGATCAGTTGCGGGACATAGCAAGCGATCATATATCTCCATTCCAGCTTCCTGAGCATGTCGGTCGTATAGCGACGGAAGAAGACGAGGTAAACGTTCAGAGCGATGCATAGGGTCCAGTACACATCAATGTTGAAGCTAAGAGCCCATGAGCAAGACTATAGATGAAATCGACGTGAGAAAGCTGCTAGACTAACAAGTTCACGATGAACCCTTGAAACTGGCATAGTGACGATTCGACACCCGCCTCAATGCCTGACCGGGCGATCAGCGGACCAATGATCCCGATTAAATTGGTCCATGTTGCATAATACACCAAGCGAGTGATGGGTTTGTTGAACTGAGGATATGCCAGAAATGTGATCAAGGTGAAGAGGATGCCTATTAGTGAAATGGACGAAGAAATGCGCGCAGCAATGGAGAAGGCTTGCAGCTGGGTAGGAGAGAATGCCATCGTTGCAGGAAGAGTAGGCAGCGACGGCCGTCAGAAGACGGTGTTGCTGCCCTGCTTCATTTAATATCCCGTAAAGGCCAGCGCCTGCTGCATGCCGGCCTTCGTTTTCCCTATGTTGGCCATTTCCTTGACCGATCATACCCCACCCTCTGTTTCGTTTTTCTCGGCCGTTCACACCATCCATATCTGTCCGGGGCCTGTCAGTGGGCTGGACGTTTGTGCTTGCGACACCTGCTGTTGGCGGCGGAACGGAAAGAGCCGAGAGCGGTAGACAGTTAGCCTGAGTGGGTTAGGCACAGCAAGGATCGACAGGCCGTGGCTTGACAGCTCGCCGACTCATGCTGACATTATTCGCATCCCGAGGTCCGCAGGAACGGACTCCGTTCTCCACGCAGTCGCAAGAGATCGTTGATTACATGTATTGGCAAAAGGTCCCAATCCGTCCAACGAACGCGATAATACCTATTCTAAAACAGGCAGGGGCATCCTATATACCTATATGGTGAGCGTTAGAAGCTGGGATTTCTCTGCATTTGAGTACGCGTTGACAACTAATTTAAACGTCCTCTTGAACGCCGTTCAGCCGGCAGGCGCCCGCGCATTTTGGCAGGACACGGCGCTGTGTCAGTCATTATGTATATCGTTCCCAGGGTACTCCGTATACCAGCAGGGTTCCTCGCATGACACCGGCGACATCCGAACTCCGAAGGCCTGAGGGAATTTCTTTTACATCCATACCTAATCCGCTTGCCTGGGTTTGTGGGGAAGGATGTGACTTCCTCGTCCAAGTTCGGAGAATACTCCAATTGGTTGCTTGATTTTGTTTCTGAAGTTTAGAGGTGTCCCCGTCCTCTCACACGAGACGCACGGAGGCGGAGATGTTCAAGATTGGCCGTCAGCCTCAGATAAGGCCCCCGAAAAGACGATAGAGGAACGTACTTCGCGGCGGAGGCAGTTACAGCTGATCCTCCACGCTCGCTTGCAATAATGCGGAGTAATATTGCAGCGCACTGACGGAGCTCACACCACCTTCCCGAGGTCCTTTCTTTCTAATGTTGTTCTCCCGACTTTTCGGATTGGCTGGTGAGCCTGTTAAAGTCCCACCATGGCCGTCCTGAGGCTGAACCACTACTTCACCATAATCTCCAAAACCTCACTGGTCTTCATCGGTGAAGCGATTGAGTAAATTGTTCAATTGCCCTTCGTTGGTTGCTTGTCGTGCTTCCGTATCTTTACCGTGCCATCTTTCTTTCTGAAAAGCATATCGGCTGATGTCAATATCAGCTGCGACTCGTCATGACGCTCCCATATGGAGGGAGAAACCCCACTGTAGATATTATCCCATCCTCGAAGCAGTATGGAGCTTCAGCTTGCGGGTCCATAATGACGAAATCCGACTCGTGCCTCGCGAGTGGGCGTCTTCACCTCGCCCCATGCAGCCAGGACACTCGCCGCGAACGCACGACAGTTCCCGGGCGGGATCTCGATCCAGTTGGGCGAAGCCTCGCCTGCGTCAATGTCAATTGGTTCATCCAACTGGTCCTCGCCGTGGACTTGGGTCACATCCGAATGGTTTCTTAAACCTAGCCCATGAGTAGTATATCGGAGAATGCATACCACCGCTGCTGTTTCTCCGTATACTTCTTTACTGCATCACGAGGTACCTCGGGATCGGTAAGTCTTCTCTCGGAATCTTCACATCGTGGCTTAGTGGAGTGGTGGATAGTCGAAGGCTTTTGAAGCTCCAGACGAGACCCTGAAACAATGCATTTGGAGATCATGATTCGGACAGAAAAGTGCGAGAACTAGTAGGAAAGTCAATATGAAGGACAATATGCCAGGTGATCTGGAGGAGCGTCATGAAATGATGATGTTAGTCCGGAGCCGGATAGTTCATCACACTTCTAAAACCTTCACTCGCTTTCTCCCTTGAGTTGGAGTCAAATGTGGAGAATACTTCGACTTGAGTGTGTTGGAGGGGTTGCGAGGTTGGCGTACCACATCTAGGTGCTTGATCAAGCTTGCGGGTGCTAAGAACTCCGCCAGCGAGCTTATCAACGCGTTCATCCCGCCTTATGATATCCAAAGTCAGCTGCTGTGTCCTACTATCAGAAATGGTAAATCTTCCTAATATATCAGTAAATTCTCCTATGGGTACAGCAGTGCTCCTCTACTCTTTCATGATCACCTTCTCAAGGGGTTTCTTATGGGATCTTTAGCTCCACTTTCATGCAACTCACCTGGCACCCCTTGGCTGGCAAGGTCATGTCGTAGTCATGCGAGAAAGAAGCGACGGAATGCCCGTCACCGTAATGTTCATCGCCTCGCTCACTAGGTGCTCTGTGGTCTTCTCTTCTGGGAAAGGGTACTTTTGGGGTCAACGGAGTATGCTCCCCGGAAGAGATGGTTATCATCATCGTGGCAACTCTCTGTTTCTCCGCTCTCGTTCGGTCTGCATTCCAACGGAACGAAACATTGTCCGTTACATTTTCACGTCTTGCGAGTCTCACCTGCACCAACACTCGGAAAAACAAATCGTTCAAGAAATGTGCCACCCGCTACAGAAAAATTGAATGAGAGATAGCTACAATCATTTCGGCACACATGCCACCAAATTTCGAATGTGAACGAGAAAATAGAAAATAGGCCTGAAACGACAGTCCGGAGGCGCTAAGACGAGCCTCGCTCAAAAGCCTGGCAGCCCGCCTGTTTGCGTGACGTGCGAACAGCGAAGCACGACTACCTCCCAGCTCTGAAGGTGGTGTACAACGTCCGCATGCGGAGACCCTGCTCTGTGTTGAACTCGGTCATACTAGAATTGGAAGTCAGCAGACAAGTCACGGCCGCAGCCAGCCAGCGGGGACGGGGCAAGAGAATCAAGTCATTCTCTGTGCTTACCAGGAATCATCGGAGTAGTCCATGTAATTGCGAATGGAGTCAAACCCGGGCTGATTGGGACAGCTATTTTTATTGACTGGGCAACCAAACGACGGCTGGCCCTGGATAGGCGTAGTGGCCACGAAGTCGTTGTCCAAAGCACAGTTAGGGGTTCCATCCGTGAAGACGTGGGCAAGACCCAGCCAGTGTCCAACCTCGTGCGTGGCCGTCCTGCCCAAGTCGTAGGGAGCAGTACCGCCAGGCAATGTGATATCCCACACGACAACTCCATCTCTCCTGAAGGCAGGGCCCCCGGTAGTAACAACCGTGGGAAATGTGGCATATCCGAGCGCTCTCTCCAGCTCAGGGTGTATCCAGATGTTCAGCGTCCTGTAGTTGCCACGGCGAGACTCGCTCTTGAACTGTTGATCCGTACCGAACGGGTCATCCACATAGGCGTCATTGGATATCCTGGTCATCCCGGCGTAGACGAAGCTGAAGCCGTGCGGGCCGAAGTCATCGTTCAAAACCTCTATCTGATGCGGGCAGTCAGTATATCAGGCCGTCACAATGCGTTCTCTGGGTTCAGCAACCTGTTCTCGGGCTTTCGTCTCGGTGACAGGAGAGCTGCCTCCTTGCGACCTCTGGATCACATGGAACCATGTTGGGATCTCTGTGTTTGGAAAGTTCAACCCCAACTGCCTCCTGTGCTTGTCGATACCCACTACGCCAAAGACTCTCCGTAGCTCCTCAGGCAGCGGGCCAGTAGCACATCTGTTTACATCGCCCAGAATCTCAAGCTGCGGCCTCGGAGCGCCTAGCGTCCGCAGCGCAAGGGAAATGAAGAGAAGGACTGAGATAAGAGCCATGAGGAATGATTTGAACGTGATGCTTTTAATGGAGTGGGACGAATTTTGATAGAGAGTCGGCCATACTTATATTCGGCCAGAAGTCTCGGACTTCCTGCTCCATGCCATCTGGCGGTGAACCGAGATTTTGCATCTCTGAACGCCATCGAGCGGCTCGGACAAGTTCGGACGTTCGGCTCTCATGGCACCCGCTGCGCGCAAGCTGAAAAGCTCTTTGATGCAACAGAGTCTGCCCCTCCGGACTGGTAGTGCGATCGGAAGCCATATCTTGAGACTGAAACAGTCATCGCCGAGCATCAAAAGGCGGCGACATCTGCAGACTAAAGTGGCGTAGATTTAGGAGCTGAGATGTCACGTCCGACCGAGCCATCTCTAGCCTAGGCGGACGCGTCCAAACGGCACGGATGGTTTGGAAAGTGTGCTCAGGTTGGCAGAAAACCTCCCGCGAGCGTTTTGAGTGGATGGATGTGTCTTGCATATTGCATCCGTCTATCTGATGCAGCCATCGGAAAGGGCGGTCTTACTAATGTCAAGCTGCGCGCCGTTTAGTGCTCTGGAGATTGTTTGGCATTCGCTGAACGGCGATTGGTCTTGACTCACCACTGTCGCAGAAATGTGTTTCCGCGTCGGCATACTAGCTCGGACGGGATATCTTATCCTGTGAAGAAGCACTTCCTCCCAATCACAACCTTAAAACGCAACCCACTTATTTCCAGCCACGGCTGATCCGGGGGCAAGCGGCTCGATATATTGTATGCTCGGAACGAAGCGAATCGAGGCAGCTAGCATCTGGTGATATGCATGAGCGGCGGCGCAGATCTGTGCCATGCGGATCTGCCAACAGGATCGATCGGATTGATCTTGGTCCGGGTCATGAGCCCAGCTCAATTCAGTTTCCATTGACAGTGACTGCTGGCAACCCCTGTGGTCTCTGATAGTGGTCTATAGTAGCCCTGATCCAATGGCGGTTAAGAAGCGTCTAGTTCAGGAGAGTACGCTCGTAGTGGTATCCTCGTAATGAAGAGACGTGAGGTGTGGTTGGCTTGGAGAAAGGGTTGACGCCGCAGGGTTGCAGGGTCTCATCGCACTGTGATAGGTCCGTGTGGCTCAAAGTCTGCGGAAAACCTCCGGGCGATCACGCGGCCGACCTCGGGAGCGGGCGCTACTTCCCGCGTGGCGTGCGCTAAGTTCCGCCGATTCTTGGCACGATTCTCTACTTTCCACTTCACCTTGAACACGGAAGCGATGCCCAGCGCTCATCTCATACCGGAGGACTTCCAGGTCACTACGCATAGCAGTGGCAGGCTGCCTCATCTGACTACACATTGGGACAGGAGAGTGGCCCAGGACCGCAGAACAAGCAATGTATCCGCGGCGCAAGCGTGCAATCTTGGGGCCAATGTACGGAGTGATCGGACCCACTAAGTGAGGTGAATGCGGCAATGTAGCTTGGGCAGCATCAGAAGCCCACTTCTTGTCATACGAACCTCCGAAGTGGGGTCACTGAATCAACGGTACGCTATGAGCCTCGGGACGACAGGAAGAAAGGCGGAGGAGGAAGAAGAAGTGCCGGAAGAGCGGAAGCCGGACAAGTAGGGCAGGAAAGTGGGGCAAGCATCTTTGTGAATCGTGGGACATGAAAAGCCATGAAGTTCTACTGAAGGGGTCATTAAACATCTGGAAAAATATTACGCATCTTCAAGAGCCAAGTCTCCGACACAAGCGGTGCGTACTCCCCCAATCGGCTACTGCCCTCCCCCCACTTCCCATGATGATGGGAAATATCGGGGCGGCAAGGCGTGTCCTTGAGACATCACTAGCCACATGAAAGAATCCTCTGGCCGGCTGGCGGCCCGAGACGAAGCCCATCGGGTCAAAAATCTAGATTCGCCGATACTTACGCCCCCAGGCTCGGCGACGTCCTCGGCGTTAGGAGTCTCGGCTGGAATCGCAACGAGGGCGAACTTGCGAGTACATGTCGATATACTCAAGTGGTGGACAAAAGGAGGGGTGGTTATGCCCGGCCGCCGGCAGCCTCTCACCCGCATCATCACCGAGTCAATTGGGGAACGTTGCCTCTCAGGGAGCCATTGGAAAGATTCAGAAGCGGTACAGGAGTAGCGGGGCGGGTCCTGTCCGGTGTTCGCCGGTCAAGTCTGGCCATGAGGCGCTGGGACAATTGGAATCGTGCCTACGTAGGGAATGGCTCAGGATCAGGACCTCACCCTTTGGGTGACGAGAGCGGTGTGGCAGATATCCTTCCTGTGAATGTTGCCTACCACGGTAATACAGGTAAGCCAGCCTATGGTTACCGCCACTGGTGCCGCTCTGTCTCGTTTGTCGCCACAGGCTTTCCGTACAAAAGATCAAGTGATACAACGGACTACGGGCAGCACAGCCTTGACGGACTGGGTTGTGAGCGGAAGACGGTGTCAGAAACATCCAAGCAGCATAAATACGCATCCTACATCCAGGCTATTCGATCAAAAGAAACAGCGAGCGGAATAGGACTTGATACATGCCTCGCGCTTGATACTCGATCGAAACGCGCAAGACGGAACACATGTGAGAGACGTACGAGCACTAAAGCCAGCCTGCATGAGATAATAATGAGTGAAGTGAGGTCTCGGCTAAGTTGTTGGCACCTTTGCTTGTTGTCCTGACGTTGATGACAGCTCTACTTGCCAAAACTATCATTTCGGGTCAGACGTGCCCAGACCAAGTTACTGATGTGTTGATCATTTCTGCGGTTCCTCATCTCCTGTCTGCATGATAGTCCACGCTGTAGCAATATCGGAGCTGCAATCAGCCAATTTACTTGGAAAGCTGCAAGCAGGTTATTCTCCTCACTCAAAAGATGTCAGTTTCTATCGAAGCCAAAAGTTTTGCACCCTTGAATGAAGAACAGATCGAGGATGTACTTACACCAGAAGAACTAAACCGATTTTATGAACTGCGCTGCTACAATGCCGAGGAGGCAAGGCTGCGTAGAGCAATCAACTACAGACATTGAGCAAGGAAGACTCTGAATTGCGGAAATCACGTAGGACCGAGTATAAGATGCTGCGACTGATCAGGCAGCGATTAGTCGAAGCCGGCCGGGCTTTCTGGCAGACAGAAAAGGCACTGAAATCAATACGTGTAAGGCCGGTTGAGTTCAGTCCTGAAGAGCTTGAATGGGTACTCAATCCTGAAGAACGACGAGAGTGGGATAGATTGACCAAAGGCACTAGCACCCTGAGGGGTCTCTATCAGAAGAAATCGGACGGCGAAAAGCTTACACCTGAGGAGGAAGAGCAATTCAACATACTCCGAGGTCTAGCCAGTCAACGGGCGATCATGCGCCGCGATCTTTTGAAGAGACTTGTTCTCTCGCCCAAGGCTCCACCTGCAAAAGTCGAGCATTGGAGATCATTGTTAATCAATGAACGGATTCGCGACAGCGCCACCGCAGCGGCAGCAAAAGTAAGGAGCAACAGGGGACCGGGAGGAAACGAAGCCAAAAGAGCTAGGCGAAAAGAAAAGCAGAACGAAGACATGATGAGGATGAGGCAGCTCGAGGCTCTCGGAGAGCAGGCGACAGAGGACGAACGACAGGAGTTGGCAGCACTCAGAGCGAGCAAAGGCCCGGGCCCTTTCAAACAGAAGCTGAAGAGTATCAAGGTTAAAGTCGACAACGGATTACCCCTGACGCCCGAGGAACAGAAAGTGTGGGATAACTACGTCGCATCCAGGGCGCGCTTTAGCGAGGCACGAAGAGAAGATCGGAAACTGATGAAGAGTTTGGAGATCAAAGTTGACAATAGATTACCCTTGACGCTCGAGGAACAGGAAGTGTGGGATAGAGTCACCAGAGCCAGGGTGCTCGCCGAAGAAGCCGGGAGAGAGCGGCAACGCAAAAAGGCAGAAAGCAAGGATGCCGACGATGGACCCTCAGTTGATGAATTGGGATAGTGATCTTGAACATTTCATTGACCGTTGCTGTTGGTTGGGACCACGAAATGATATTGACATTAGTGGGCCGAATACCACTGTGAGTCTAAAAACTTGAATATCGGTCTCTCAACGATTATTGAGAGTGCTGCCTGCTCTCAGGTCCCTAAGCTTTGCTTTCTTCTCTTCGGTAAGGCGATTTATATGAATTAGGCTGGATGTAAGTTATCCGTGTCAGATTATTACCCCCCTACCTACATCGTATGTGATGTGCGTTTTGTGAAGTTTGCGAGTCACACGTGCCAGTGTGCCAGTGTGGATCGCTCACGGGTGAACTTCGGCCAGGCCCACGGGCCAATGACGTTGTTGCGTTCCTTCTTGCCAACTGCCCGTCCGTTGATGTCGCCACAACAACGCAGCAAGATAATAACAAACTCCACCACGAGCCATCGCCTTTCCGAGCATTGAACGACCGACTCAATTGCAGGATCAATCTGAAGCTTTCATCTCTCCACTGACACGATGCCCCCCAAAAAGGGAACGGCGCGGCAGTTGTCGGCCGCCGTGGCCCCACCGCCGTCGGCGCTGGCGCAACCACCGGCGACGGCGCAATCATCGTCAAGCTTGCCAGCGGCGCTGCGCTTTCCGCTGCTGGTGGTCATCAGTCTCTCGCTCTCCGCTGTGTCGTACTCCGTGGCGGGAAATCTGACGGGATACGAGCTTGCGACGGTCAGCAGGAGTCTGAATGAGACCTGGCAGGCTGTCGCATTGCTGAGCTGGAAGATCCTGGAGCTCGGAGTGGGATGGTACTTTGAATACGACGGTACGCGCATCTCTCCACTGTCAAAACAACAGCAGTTAACGAACAATCACCGCAGACATCGACCTCATCTCCCTGACGATCCTCTCACACTTCCCACACCTCTTCCTCCTCACCACATTCTACAACATCAGCCTCCAAACCACAACCCTCTGCATGGCAATCGACATCGCCGCAACCGCGCTCCCCTTCCGCATGCTCCGCGCGCGCGCCCCGACACACTCCCCGACCGCTCCCCGCGCACTCGTTCCGAATCGCGCGATCATCCATGACCTGCCCGTGCGCGCCATAACATCCGCACTCGCCGCAGCCGTCTACACGACGACCGTGTTCACCGCGCTGCGCTCCTGGCTGCCGGTCCACCTAGCGGTGCACTTCGACGGCCTGCGCTCGCTCGCGGGCGCGCACGACGCCGACCTGCTCCGGCTGCTCGCGGCGCTGTTGCCGCTCGGCTGGGCTGCGCGCGAGTTTGTATTCACCCCTGCGGCGGCGGCGCGCAGGGCGAAGGGGGTGGTGGAGGTGCGCGAGCGGAAGCCGTTCGATCCGGCCACGGCGACGTTGGCGGAGACGGCCAGGCATAATCTCGTCTTCTGGGCCGGGTGGGATGCGCGCTCCAAGGCGCTGGTCCAGCGCACGGCGGTGCTCGCGCTGTTTCAGGGGCTTAACACCTGGGTGCAGACGTTTGGCACTCTGGAGGGCGCGGACAGTGCTGGCGCGGCGGGCTGGGCGAGCGTGTGGGCGACGGCTGGGTTGGTTACTGGGGTGATGTTTGGTTGGGTTGGCGGCGAAGCTTGAAATTGACTCACATCGGAGGACTGAGTGTTACAACGTTGAATACAGTGGAGGTTGAGTGATGGTCGCGAAGCGGTTTTTCATGACAGTCGTACCGGAGGATGCGGGTGCTCGGGGGTTATGGCCGCCTTGCAGAGGAAAAGTTTCTTTTGTCTGAGTTCATGTTTTGGATTGGTCTGTTGTGAGGGCTGTCTCTTTCGAATGTTCGTTTAGGACGTGCTGGCGCATGGGTACTTGTAGCTTGCAGCAGGTGATGGTCGGTTGGATTGATTGCAGGAAGAAGCCTCAGATTAGACAGTATCTCTATAGTATGAAGCCGTTTATAATGTCTCCTTGAGCATGACTGTCTATGCTCGTATTCATTGTGCAACGCCTAAGGCATGCCGGAGGTAGGCATGGAGATATAGTTTGCTTGGTTCTTCAAGGGCTGCATCGCTGTGATTCAAAATGTAGAAATGATACGCTTAAATGTAGAGGCCTGGACTGAACCATCCAGCAGAACGGCTTTTGACCAGGTGTAGGGTTATTGACGTCGACTCCATCGACATGGAAGAAGACCGTTGGGACCTTGATCATTTGCTAAAAAGACATCTGGGAGTCTTTCGATAAGAATAAGAATCTACAGCTCACAAGTGCTATTTGCAATCACAGTCCATAAAGAAAAGTCATCTTCTCGTCCCCACTCCTACCACCCGTACCTCCTGCATCATCGATCCACCGCGTGAATGTAGTCAAGAAGGCCGACTTCCCCACAACCGCCAAGATACCTGACCTCCCAGCGCGCGCCTTCGCCCTGCCCAGAGGTCCATCCCCG
>QQTW01000441.1_pt1 | contig 25992 bp, 35 predicted proteins | sample 1904831 | NCBI WGS metagenome assembly QQTW01 (sample SAMN09435610, study PRJNA476489) | Subsurface metagenome, whole genome shotgun sequencing project. | reverse complement strand
CCAATTTCTACAATTGGAACCGTCGCCGTGGGCATATATGAGCGCGTGGCCACGCGACAACCTATACAGACAAGCCTTGACTCTGTTCTTGGTTACTTGGTGTGTCTTCCATATCTCTCCCATTGAAGAGTAGAGCAGCGATTGATAATCTGTCAAGGATATTCGGTGTAATCATCTATTTCATCTTCGCCTCCCTCTCATACATCTTCGTCTTCGACCACACTACCTTCTCACACCCCAAATTCCTCAAAAACCAAGTCCGTATGGAAATCCGACAGGCCCTGATCGCCCTCCCCGTCATGTCTGTCCTCACTGTCCCCTTCTTCCTCGCCGAGGTGCGCGGTTACGCTAAACTCTACGACGACCCGTCCGACGAGCCGTTCTTTCTGTACAACTACTTGCAATTCCCATTTTTCATCGCCTTCACCGATTTCTTCGTGTACTGGATCCACCGTGGCCTCCATCACCCGCTCATATACAGGACTCTCCACAAGCCGCATCACAAATGGATCATGCCAACCCCTTACGCAAGCCATGCCTTCCACCCACTAGACGGTTACGCCCAGAGCGTGCCTTACCACGTCTTTCCCTTCCTCTTCCCTCTTCACAAACTTGCCTACATAGTCCTCTTCGCGTTCATCAATGTTTGGACTGTTTTCATCCGTGAGCCGCGCCACCTCTTCCAATCTCTCACCGCCCACCAAACACTGATGATTTTTCCCAGACGACGGCGAATATGTCGCCAACTCCGCCATCATCAACGGCGCGGCCTGCCACACCATGCACCATCTCTACTTCAACTACAACTACGGCCAATTCACTACCCTGTGGGACCGCCTCGGTGGCTCCTATCGCAAACCCAATGACGAACTCTTCCGTCGCGAGACCAAGATGGGCAAGCAGGAGTGGGAAAGGCAGGTCAAGGAGATGGAGTCGGTGGTCAAGCAGGTCGAAGGCGATGACAGTAGGGATTATGGGGATGAGGCGAGGAGGGTACAGAAGAAGGTCCTGTGATGCGGTGATGGTGATGTTCGGTGATGCCTGTCGGGGAGGGATGCTTTGCTTTTTGTTAGGTTGGATTAATCGGGGGTTTGGCGCGATGTGTGGATAGAGCTTTACGTTAATATGTAGATAATGGTAGGCTGGCAGTCAGTTCGTTTGCTTCACCGTCTGAGAATCCTGGATTACTAATGTAGTAATGGGTGTTATACAAAGTATGAGGAAGGTAAGGTAAGGTGACGCTGTCTGCCTCACCTGTGGTTATACGAGTACAGAGCTGATCACCTCTCGTGCGATCAACTAGGACGACTGGGAAAGTACTCGGAATGACCCACCGTGGACATTGGACGAACGTATCACGTAGAAGAGCAGGGGGACTGATTGTCCTTGTTTGCACCCCTCTTGACTTTCACATGATCAATACTAGCCCTAGCCCTAACGCATTAGCTACACAGACTCAGATGGCAATGTTGGTATTCACTTGATTTGAACTGGTAACGGCACTTGACGTACGACTAGCCTAGTCTTTCTGGTTCTGGCGCCATTGTGTAGTTGCCTCTAGGGTGAATACACGGAGGGATGACATTTGCAGCCTCCCTGATACGGAAATCAGGTTAGGGATATGTTTGAAGATTTATCGCTTGAGACAGGTGTGAATGAGTGATAAAAACAAAAATTTGAACAAGTAGCATGACATTATAATTCCAAAATTCGCGATAAGTTGAAGAGAGAACATGCACGACGCCCCACAACTCCACACAGTCCAGCTGCGAATTCGCCACTTCCCTAGAACCCAGCCTTCAATGCTTATACCCTATCCACGAATACCAATTCCCAAGCTTATAAACCAGATCAATCACGATCACCACTCAATGCTTACACTCAAACCAACAATCCATCTGCCGTTTCGCCTTGCGCCCGCTTTCAATCATATCCCAGCCACCTCGCTTGCAGTTGGGCAACTGCGTCCCCTGAGCGTCTTCCTTCCATTTCTGAGCGGCATACGCGAACTCGAGCGAGCCCTCGGTCCCCGTTTGCGTCACGAGCACGACGTGCTCAAGCCTGCTCGTCACTCCCAATGTCGGATTGGCCTTGGACTCGCCGACCCGACCGATCTCGTCTTTTTGGTCGTGCACACTCACCTCGAGCGCGAATTGGTAGTTGTTCCGAGAGCCGCGCTTGACCCCTGTACGTGTCTGGTTCACGTGGATGCTACATGTGCCTTCCACGTACCGAGGCGCAGCCGGCGGAGGGTTGGCGGGCGCTTGGTTCCCACTCAGTTGGCGGGTGTCGACGTCGTTCCAGATAACTTTGGCGCTGGTCTTTGGGTTGCGCACATAGGCCTTGTCGTAGAGGTGGCGCCGGGCGTCGGCGGCAGATTTGCCCTGTCCCATGAAGTACGCGACTAGTCCAGCTGCCATTGCGGTTGCTGAACGTTTGGATCAGCGGCACGCTGTGAAGATGTTGTGATGTCTTTACGTACCTGGGGACGTCCCATCTTCCTTTTTCTCTCGCCCATGAAGAGTTGCACAATCTACATCTTCGCCCAAAGCGTAAAGGTTCAGCCATTCTGACCTTTGAAGGTAGTCCAGTGGGCTACCACCTATGTCGACACCACCAACCACAATGAGTTCCTTAACCTCCGACTCACCCAGGATGGCTGGTATAGTGTCGATTTCTTGACCACGGAAAGCATTGTTACCAGCTGCGGCTAGCGCTGGGACCTGAAGATCGTTGATTAGAGCTTTCAGCAGCTTGGTGAAAGTAGCACGGATGGCTTGCTCGTAGTCTCGATCCCGAGGACGGTCAAGACCCCATGACATGCTCACAACAGCTTTCCCTTGCTCGTTGCCACTTTTGACGGCATCGTAGACTTGCGCCAATGAATCGATCCATCTTTCGGCGAGCACCTCTACACCATTGTGCTTGTCATTACTTGCTCGAACCATCGTAAGCTTTGATCTCTTCGCGACGCCGTTTCTGACTCCAACGGCTACCGATGCCATGCATGTTCCGTGTCCCTCAAGCACACCCTTGTCAGCCTTCTCCTTAGGGCCAAAAGGATCGGCGAATTTCCAGGAAACATCTACAGGGGCGAACTCCTTTAGTTAGAGTTAGTGTTTATGTTGCTGAAGGTGTAGGTGGTTTGAACAGTTACCGCGTGGGTAGGTTCGAGCCCAGTGTCAATCACATAGATTCTGATGTCTTTTCCTGCAGACTCATCATAATAGTAGCCATCCGGAAGATTCTTTTGTCCGTTTGCCTGTGTTAACTGCCTTAGTGAGGAGGGTGCAGGACTCTGGGACGTGATGGCCCGTTTGACCAGTGTCCCGCGGACATTTTTGTCCACTTGAGTAGGTCGATTGAGAGAATCACCTGGCTCTGGATCTCCGGTTTTCGAAACCGAGCGAATCTATTAGCAGTAGGCGTTAGCAAAGAGATTTGCAGGGTATGGCCCAATACTTACGCTTGCATCGCTACGATAGCGAGCTACATTTTCAGCATTCAACGGTGCGTACCAGTACATGGTCCCGAGATATTTGCTCTGAGAATGATACATGATAGCTTTGTCGATTCTTCCATGGAGGTCTCGAGTAATTCTCTCATTGTTGGTAGTATCGTCGCTGTTCTTTGGGAAAAGTGTGTAGTAGGTATCCAGACCGAGAACACTGCCGGCAAAGAGTAATGGTAACAGCAACTTATAAGGCAAAAAGAACATCATGTGTACTGATATTGTGTTTCAGAGGGGATGCAAATATTGTGAAGCTTTGAAGTACGAAGCAAAATATGAATTGAATGGATGTGAGCCCTGATGATTGCGTCTCGGAGAATTGCAGCATGTAAGACAGATATATATACAATCCAGGACGTCACTCATAAGGGCGAAGCAGCTCTGACATCTTGATTTAGGACCAACATTGTTGGCACAGTATCTCTCCTGAAACTCTCTTAGGGCACAGCTGTCAGCTCAGCCATAGCCCCTTTGATACTTGACAGATACCAGCAGAAATAGATGAACATGTTGGAACAAAGATAGGCCCAAGTAGAAACGCCATGCTTTTAGTACCATAGCTCAACAAGGTAGTCTCATGTCTTTTGAACAAGACCGAGTTCGCAAAGAGTCTTGGACCTTGTGGCTTGGCAAAACGTCGCGCACAAGTGCTATCTGGTAGGATGTGCAATTAGAAGCAGTTGAAAGCCAACATGATGCTTACTGATGTTGGTGTGTGAGAGACGCCTTTCCTGGATAGAATTTTCAAGTGTGTGCAGCAAGTAAGAAAAGCCAACAGTGGCATAGGAGAGTAAGCCTCCTGTGCCGCAAACTCCAGCAGCTGCGTTGCGCTGAGAACTTGTCAATGTTGCACATTTGAGGATTACAAAAGCTAGTATCAGTAGCAACGCCACCCAGTTGCATGTATGGAACGTTTGAGTTGCGAAGACAAGTACAAACATATATTCGTTTCAGACACTGCTCATGAAACACATAACCGCAATTGCAAACGGTCACACGTACACCATGCTTCCACAGCGGCTATGTTAGCTCAATCCTTTCTACAGCTGTTACCTGGTGTTGTGGGCCGATTTCCTGAATAGGTCCGCCCAAGTAACGCCAGCGTTCCCATGCAACAACTGCATGAACACTGCCAAAGATGATACCCATTACACTAGCCATAAAAAACTTTCTCGGCAACCCGCCCTTTGCCAAACCAAACATTGAGTCTAGCAAACGGCGCCGCACAAGTAAGCGGATAACAGTGTCGCAGACATTGCTCTTTACACGTCGACTCACCTGGCTCGCCTCACCCAACCGGAACGTACGCCGGGTAAAAAATAATGATCAGGAGGGAGATCTGATGGTCTGAAGGTCTGCATCCCATGTCGTTTAATGCTGTGTCTTTGCAATGGGTAAGGGCGTAAGTTGAACATACAGTCTCGTCATTACGACATCCAGGGTCATCTTCTGCGACCATCCTCTTCCCGATCAGTTTGTTCTCCCAGTACTCAATTGGAATATCAGACTTGATTCTGGATGAACCGTTGAAACGAGCCCTATCCGGAGGAGGCACTGTATCGGTTTGCGGAGGAGGCGCTGGGTTGGTTTGCGGAGGAGACGCTGGGTTGGTTTGCGGAGGAGACGCTGGGTTGGTTTGCGGAGGAGGCGCTGGGTTGGTTTGCGGAGGAGGCGCTGGGTTGGTTTGCGGAGGAGGCGCTGGGTTGGTCTGCGCCTGGTCCGTTGATGAAGTAACTCGCGGAGGCGTGTCTTGTCGCTCAGACATGTTGACTTTGCCGGTGCAACGATTGCGTGTTCATCTTACTCTTAGGTAGTCGAGGTTCGTGTTGGAAAGGGGCGTAGCTTGCGAGTCGCTACCAGGTTTTAAAATAGATCATACCTTACGTCATACATTCACATATGGCATTGCATAGCATGGCGCACGGCGGCTGTCTTAGATCTTCTAGAGAGTTGGACTTGGAGCTCGAGATCAAGAGCTTCAAACTCGGATCTGGTGTGATAGTGTACAAAGGCAACATCGAATATGTTTTCTTACCATAAGCCACCTTGCGCACGTCCATGGATTGTCCATGTCGATACTCCCATCCTGCACCGCCCCCAGCTTCCCTCAGGTCATTACCTTCCCCTCTCCCCACCTTCCTAGATAAAACCTCGCATTCTCATACATCAGAAAAGTCACACACGTACTAGGCAGCACTCTTACCACCCCCGGTCCCAGCCCCTTGTAAAACCCTCCAAGGCCTTCCCGCCTCCATATCTGCGCCACCGTGTCGCGCGCGCTCGTGTACGTCTGCCCAGCCTCGTACGTCTGCAACCTTGCGCGCACGACCTGGTATGGGTACGTCAGGACGCCAGCGAAAACTTTGGAAAGGGCAGAGAGTAGGATGTAATCTGTGTTGCTAAGTTCAATTTTGCCGCCCTCAGCGCGGGGAGGAGAGCGAAGTTGTTTTAAGCGCTCGTAGGCCATAAATTGAAAGGCGCCGTGCGAGACGCCGAAGAGGGAGGGCACGAGACCGCGGTAGAAGCCGGCGAGACCTTCGCGCCGGTAGATCTGTCGTGTGCCATCGAGGATGGATAAGTAGGCGCCAGGGTGAGTGGAGGAGGTGGAGAGCATGCGTGTTTTGATGACCCAAATTGGGTTGGTGGAGACGGCTGTTAGTGCTCCTTTTGTTCCGGTGTGTTAGCGGCGTATTTGAGGACTGGAGAGAGAAGGGAAAGGGGGACGCACCCGCCGCTCCAGACGCAAAGAAGTAATCTAGGGACGAGAGCTCTTTTCGAGCTGTGCCATAGCCGTGATAGGCTTGTAGTCCATCTTTGATCTTGCCGTACCAGAGGAAGTAGAGCCCCCAGCTGACGGAGTTGCCGACAATGTTGGGTGACAGGCCGCGGTAGAATGCGCGCAGGCTACCTTCATTGCGGGCAATGTCTCGCGCGATTCTGAAGGAGCTGCCTAGGCGGGAGGAGGAGAGTCGGTCGACTGCGACAATGGGCATATCAGTACTTTGGACTCCTTGGGCGGGGGAGGGGGTATGTTAATCTTACCTTGGAGACGCGTCTTGATTACATCGAGAGGATGAACAACCAGAGTGGATGTTACGCCGGCCGTGAAGCCGGCTATTGTTTCGATCAGTGCCGGTGGGAGCGCATTGTTGGTAGTCATGAAATGAAGACGAGGGCAAGCTTGGCTTCTGCCGAGCTCGGTACTGTAGGATTCTTGGGATGACGTTTCTCTCAAGTTGCTAACAACAAAGCTACAAATTTTATATTACTGTAGGAATGAGAAGTGAATGCAAAGGAAGAGATGAATTGAGTTACAAATATATTCTGGGCTTTCCTCACCAACTCCAGGGTCATGACAGTACAGAGAATTTATATGTTACAGCCTCCGCACAAGTTGCTCGCCCTTTACCAATCTCCAACACCGAGCTCTTGCCACCGAGCACATTGCCCATTGTGCAGGGAGAAATTAGATTATTGTCCTCGGTCAGCAGCTGTGCCCGTAGTATTCCTTGAAGCTTCCCATCATACCGAGTTCCCTATGCGAGCGGCGAGAATAGTCTGTCTACCGTCAGCTTCAACCCCGCGCAGAATTCAAGACGAAGACTAGGTATTGTCCGTACCGGATGAAAGGCGGTCTTGGTTCGCTGCAAGTGTAACCTGTGAACGTTGAGTAACCCTTCAGGCTGGGCGGCACGAGAGTGAAATTACCCAGATAGATAATTAAAGGCAAATAGCCACTGTTAAGTTTTAGCCATGCAATTGTTCAGCAACAGAAGCAACTCGTTTACTAATGTATCGCAACTCGTGAGACATCGATGATCTTTGTGATGCGCTCCTTCGTGGGTTGTCAGTATAAACGGTTATGAGAGAAGAGCTGGACGGACTTTTGATTCTTCAGATAGCTGTATCATCTTGAAGAATTTGGTAGCAAATAGAACGGTTTCGAGATCTCTTTAGGTGAAACTGTTCAGTAAAGACTTCTTTTGGTGGACTTGGAGGGACGTTGTAGATAAAAGATCACTGGTGCTCTTCATGAAGAGGTTCAACAACAAAATTCCGCTCCGATCGGCATGTTCCGCCTATGTACATGCGGTCTCAAAGCCACCTCTGCAGCACCAAGTCAATCACTCCACAAATTTTCATCTTCCTACCACATATTGAGGTTCCGGTGAGCTTCCCTGGGATTTCAACATGTCGGGGGCGAGGCACTGGTACGTCATAATAAAATGGCAGCTCTTTCTCATCGGTACTGACATCCTCCAGGGAACAGGACAAGGAAGCCACAGTCTACATTGGCAACCTAGACGAGCGAGTTACAGATAGTTTAGTGTGGGAGCTCATGTTACAAGCGGGTAGAATAGTCAATGTTCATCTTCCAAAAGATCGAGTCACACAGTCACATCAAGGATATGGCTTTGTCGAATTCATTAGCGAAGAAGATGCAGAGTATGCAGCGAGGATAATGAACCAAGTGCGGTTGTACGGAAAGCCTATACGAGTCAACAAAGCTTCAGCAGACAAGCAAAAAACGGTCGAGGTTGGAGCGGAGCTGTTCATCGGCAACCTGGATCCAATGGTATCGGAACAAACGCTATACGACACTTTCAGCCGCTTTGGTAGTCTGGTTTCATTACCGAAGGTATGATATCTTGTTCTAGGGCGTCGATAAGTAGAATACTAACCATTGCTCAGATTGCTCGAGATGACGCGAATTTGTCCAAGGGCTACGGTTTTGTCTCTTTCTCTAATTTTGAAGCCTCTGATGAGGCTATCGCAAATATGAACGGCCAGTACCTGATGAACAAGGAAATCTCGGTTCAGTACGCATACAAGAAGGACGGAAAGGGCGAGCGACATGGTGATCAGGCGGAAAGAATGCTTGCAGCCCAGGCGAGGAAGCACAACGTTCAACCACAAGGACAACCCATTCCTCCAGGAATCTTTGGGCCGGGTGCACCTAGTGGACCCGCAGCTATGATGGATGGGGACATCGGTCGGGTCATGACTGGGCCACCGAATGGCGCAGGGATGTATGGTGGACGACCAGGAGTGCCAAATGGCGGTTACCAATCGGTACCTCCACCGCAGCAGCGCCCTGCCCCACCACCCCAGGCTTTGCCAGCTCCACCTTCAGGCTTGCCAGCGCGGCCACCCCCATCTCAAGCAGGTTATGGAGGACCTCAAGGATTCCTACCACCTGGCTTCAATCCACCTCCGCAACCAGGATTTCCTCCTCAAGGGGTTCCACCACCGGGGATGGGCGCACCCCCGCCCGCTTTCGCTCCCCCAGGTTTTGGACCACCACCTGGACTGCCGCCTGGCTTTCAGCAGCAAGGTTACGGCAGAGGTAGATGAGCTGCAATCATAAGCGGTACCCAAATCATATATTATGATTCGCCCACTATAATGGAGTTACCAGTGGCACCACAACCTTTGTACGCAGACTTGATTGTAAGTCGTAAAGCTTTACCGAGGAAAGGACGTTCAAAAATTAACGTTCTTCGCAGCAGTCAAATCAACTCCGCGCTCACATAAGCAGCTGCAAATGGCCACGGGTAGACTACGTCTCAGGTGAAGCAACAGGATAGGGTTGACATTGATAGAATTGAAAGATGATTGAGCACAGGATGAAAGTAATCCCGCAGCGCCTGTTCAACTCCAATATCGCCTCGCTAGAAGTGCAAAAGCCTCGTCGAAGAGCTGTAACATATGAGGCCAAGTAATTCATCAAAAGACTGACCCGACCCGGTCTCCACGCCTTGAGCCAAGCTGCTCCACTCTGAGCGTAATTCTATAGGAGTTCTAGCCCAGCGCTTGTGAGCTTCCGTAGGTCAAGAGAACGAGATAAACTTCGGATCTCTAGGTCTACCATCCGGACCAATGTTATTCTTCGCAAAGTTCTGCTCTGTATACATCCTCCTGGCCTCGTCGAACCCAACTTTCCTCGCCTGCATAATCCTCTGCACAGCCCTTTTGCCCTGCTGGTCCAGTCCGGCCCGCGAGTCTCCGCTCGCAACGTTCGCGGAAAGGTCAAAGTCGCTCGATGTGAAGCCGGACTCCATGTCAGCCGCAAAGGATGACGGAAGGCGTTGATAGATGTAGTCTGGGACCGGAAGGAGGTGGAGCCAGCGACTGCGAGTGATGTAAAGACCTATACATGAAGTATTTAGTATGCTATCATTTAGGGTGACCAGGGACAGGCGCATACCGGTGGTTATAATTAGGAACAAGAAGGAGAGGGAGTAGAGCATATAGGCCATGGTGAGGGAGTTTGGCCTGGAGAGCCAGATAATAGGGATGTAGAAACGCAGTAGTGATGCAGACGTCCCTCGGATTTGGACTGTTGATCACCACACAAGGTGTCCGATGTACGAGGTGACGCTGATTTTGAGGCTGGGACAGCGTTTCCCTCCTTACGCGGCAGACCTTAGCGCCGGGAACAAGCGAGAAATACAAGCGTGGGGTGAGCCCACAATGCTTTGAGCAAATCAGGTCAATCTCCAAAACTCTGTAAGAACAGTAACGATGTCGAACGTATCCTCTGACCTCATATGGGAGATTACCCGTGAGCACGAAGACTTTGAGATCTTTTCGCGCCAGTTACTGATTAGATACAAGGCGCCAACAATTCCTACCTCGTCAAGCGGAGGAGTGGTGGCGGTGTTCAATTCTCCAGAGACCCACTGAATGTTACGAATAGGCACTCGAGAAAGGTATGTCTGTGTCAAATATTGCTTAAGGCACGGAAAGCTTACAGAGTTGCAGTATGCCGGCTTCGTGAACGAGAAGGTACGTTTAGCGCAAAGTCGACGACAGATGACAACACATTCGACGATAGGGGACTGACCGAATTACGATACTGCACAGGCTGTTGGCATCCAGCCATCGGAGAAAGGTGGTGTCACATTAGTCACCAAGAAAACAAAGCAACAGAACCGACCAGCAGCCAACAAGAACGAAATCTCGTTCAATGCCAATAAGTCAGGGCCAAAGTGAGTAGCGGGAGCAGTTGGTACCATCGCACCCACGAATCTGTCGTAACAATGTTCTAGGGTCTACAAGGGCATCGTCAACTACACAGCCAAGCAGGGGTACAGGGCAGACCTCCGCGCTGAGGCAGTCGCTCGTGCCAGCGCTATCCGGAAGTCGCAGAAACCGAAGAAGGATCTCCCTGGAAGAAAGCCACGGGGAGCCAAGGCTAAGAAGGCGGCGGAGAAAGAGTCATCATGAACATCAGGCCATAGTTGAGGAGCAGTGAGGCGTTCCAATAGATACTGAATCTGTAGCTTCGCACGCGAAACGACATATCAAAGCCCCTGGTTCACGAGGCGTACTCCGTTATGATAGCGCAGTCATCTCTAGGCCCTAACCCGCTACATATGAACTACGCTTTCATGGCCTGTATGTACATGATAAGACTGCGTACATGCCTAGGTGCATCATAATTGCCATGGCAATAAGATAATGATAAGCTAGAGCTCCAACATTCGTTATAAGTAATTGTTAAGAAATTTCTGTATACACGAATGCCGTAGAAGCTTCCGCCCATGTGCCCGTCCCGAGGCGAGACCCCCACCATCAACCCCGCCAACATCGCATCATTATATGGCGCATTGTCAAAACCTCCTTTCACAACATTTCTTCAATTCAGAGTACTAATTTGACAAGAAACCCTCACTACACAATCCCCAATTGTGCTCTACTTATTTGACAGATTGACTTGAGATCTTCAGAACCATGGTCAAAGCAGGTACGGACCAACACCAACACCGACCCCGCTTACAACATACGATATCTGACTCGAAATGCAGTTGTCCTTGGAGCCTCAGGCGGCATTGGCCAAGTACACAACCATTGAGACTGTACATACCGGGAAATACTAACAGTTGGCTGTAGCCACTCTCCCTCCTCTTAAAGGCCAGCCCTCTTATTGACGAATTGTCTCTGTACGATGTCGTCAACACCCCCGGTGTTACCGCAGATCTCTCCCACATCTCGTCCGTAGCGGTATGCTCCCGCCATCTACGGAATACATGGCGATGGAGGGCTGATGGCCGTACAGAAAGTTACCGGATACCTGCCCAAAGATGATGGCTTGAAACAGGCCCTGACCGGTGCTGACGTTGTCGTCATCCCAGCAGGCATTCCTCGTACAAGCCTCCTTCTTACTGCCACGCAAGGGCTCAACTAATGTATCATAGGCAAGCCCGGAATGACCCGTGATGACCTGTTCAAGATTAACGCCGGCATCGTCCGCGATCTTGCGAAAGGCGTCGCCGAGCACTGCCCGAAAGCCTTCGTCCTCGTCATCTCCAATCCAGTCAACTCCACCGTCCCCATTGCTGCGGAGATGCTGAAGGCAGCTGGCGCCTTTGATGCGAAGCGCCTCTTTGGTGTGACGACATTGGATGTCGTTCGAGCGGAAACCTTCGTTCAGGACATCACAGGCGAGCGAGATCCGACCAAGACCGTTATTCCTGTTATCGGTGGACACTCCGGCGAGACAATCGTGCCGCTCTTCAGCCAGGCTAAGCCACCTGTCAAGATTCCAGAGGACAAGCTCGATGCCTTGGTGAACCGTAAGCACCGAAATCCGCGTTCTCAGGTCTGAACTGATCGAAAGTACAGGCGTACAATTCGGCGGAGACGAAGTTGTCAAGGCCAAGGATGGAGCAGGATCCGCAACTCTTTCCATGGCATATGCAGGCTTCCGGTACTTTTGCAAACAAACACTCGGGCACAAGCACACAGCTAAGTCGTATCAGATTCGCCGAAAAGGTGATCAAGGCCGTCAAAGGCGAGAAAGGCATCGTCGAGCCCACCTACATCTATCTCCCCGGCGTTGACGGCGGCGAAGCCATCGCCAAGGAGGTCGGGGTTGACTACTTCTCCGTTCCGGTCGAACTCGGCGTATGTACCTCCAAGGAATTCCCTAAAACTTATGGACGAACTCACTAACACTATGAGCGGTAGCCCTCCGGCGCCGAGAAAGCGCACAACCCGCTTACCAATATCAACGACTACGAGAAGAAGCTGGTCGATGCTTGTATAAAGGGTCTGAAGGGGAACATCGAGAAGGGTGTGGACTTTGCCAAGAACCCTCCTCCGAAGTAAATACCCTTTTGCCCTTCACTTCTGAATTTTGTTGTGCTTGTTGCGTTGTTCTCGCATGTGATTGCCGGTGCTAAGGCTGATCGTGCAACGGGTTATAGATAGGCTGTGATCGCCCCCATTTTGTTCGACGTGGAAATCGCCGAGGTGGAAAAAGCCGCAAAAGAGAAAGTAGAGGGAGAGAGAAAATCATGTCTGTAGTCCTGCACTGAAACAATACAAGGCGAACAGTGTAACTCTATGTATCGAATTCGCAGTGCTGCGTGGAACATGCGACTCCACATGATCGACCGTGTTAGCCAATCCCCTAACTCCAATACTCCATTCCTCGATGCTTCTCCAATGCAATGCCATGTAATGCCGCTAAACATAAGCACTTCACCGCCCAGCACCTCCTTCTGCGAGGCGATTTACTCTCCGCATGGTCCTCCTGACCAGTCCCCACTCACGCTGGCAGCCTCACTCGCATTTTACCTCCGCTCGCCTCGCTCTTCCATCAAGCGTATACCCACGCCGAACTCAATGCTCATGCCTTGGCCCCAACAGTTTTAATCTGGAACGTCGCACCCGGCAACTCCAGCGTCTCGGCATGCACCGTGGCGTTGATGTCCATGCTCGCCAGAGCACCGCGTATCACGCCGCAGGGGAAATGGAGGAACTATTTCATGCGCGCTGAGTGTTAGTTAGGAGTGGGAGAGCGCGGCGAGAGTGGAGGGAGTTATGAGAGGATTTCTGTGTGTATGATAAGGGAAAGGAGTGTGTGGAAGGGAACGCAGAAGGGACGCACAGGTCTCGCTCTCGAAACAGCAGGTCCACCGGCTTCGGTACTCATGCGGCGAAAGGGTTGGAAGAGTTGGTCTGTTAGGACGTAGACGCCCTGTTCGTTCCCAGCTCACATCAGCTTGTTTCGTACAATATGTATATCCACAGGATATCTCTTTTCCGATCGTCCCATAATCCACAGTATAAACATGTATCTAGAAGAACGCCAGCATCAAAGGGCCAGCACCTGGAGATGAGGAGAAAACGTACGCGATGATTGGTCTTCAGATTATCAATCTGCTTCCTAAACACCAGCGTCCAGAGATCTTTGCACAGAAACTTGATGGCGTCGAGCGTGTCGGTGAAGCGCGGCCTGTCACGCGAGAATCTAGTGACTCCCAGGCATTAGCCCACCAGTTGGCCCTTTGTTTATCCAGTACCCATATCTCCCTGACGCTCCTCAACGCCCATCACTGCGCCGATTGCATTCTCCACACCGATACCGTAGCCCCGACGTAGCGACTGCACGAACCTCTCAACAAGCCCCTGGCCAACCCGATACCCCAACCCCTCCAATCTCCGAAAAACAACCTCATTCCGCTCCTCCTCGTCCAGTATACCAGCCCTCTCGCCTTCACCTCTTTCCTGCCGACCTTTCCCTCCCTTGTCACTCGCTACATTTCCAATCTCGTCTTCATCTTCGACAAAGTCGCCCGAGGAGGTAGAGGCTAGTTCGTCCACGATCCGATAGGCCATGGGTACCAGCTCGATGAGGAGGAAGTCGAGACAGCTGGCGTTTAGGAAGGTGGCGTGGGGGTCGGAGGCGTTATAGGGGGGAAGGGGAGTCTCGAACGACATTTGTATGGCGGAGGGCGCATTGGGTGTGGGCAGTTAGGTTTGGTTGATTCAACAAGTGGAGGGTTGTAGGCTTAGGGCTAGCGTGGAACTTCGGACAATGGAAGTGCAGCGGTTTGGCTCCGCGATTACGGTGGACTAGTGGGGCCTGGTAGGCAATTAGGGGCGAAAAGAGGTAATGTAAGACACATTAGATTTAAATCGTCAGATTTCCATGCCTTTGTCCGGAGAAGCCTCGGTAATGTGCGGTGATACATCGAGAGCCTTAGCCCTTTGGAGACTGAGCTTACCAAAAGCCGCCCTCCCGCCACCCAAACACCTTCGCTCCACGTATAATATGCTGCCTGCCATCGCTGAACTTCATGCCACTCTGGCCTGGATAAGGTCCGTGCCAAATTAGAAATTTACGCCCCATGAAAGCCGTACTCCAGAAGCCGTGATATCAGCGCCGAAGTTCCCAGCTCAAGCGAAAGAAATACATCTATGCTAAGAAGTTTGCGATTCCAAGGAACGTGAATGCTTCAACAGTCTCGACGGCTGTATGGAGAGCCGTGGGTACTGAAGGACGACTGATTGGACATGCGCGGACTGAAACCTTCCAGCCCTGGGTTAGGCAGCACTCCATATCTGCTTCCGGCATCGATCGAACCGCTCAAACGGCTGTAGGACTGCTGCCGCTTGGCTGGTCTTGGAGGTTGGTCGTCATCATCGTCGCTGAATGTGAGGTCGATAACTTGTCCGATGGGCCGCTTGCCGTTGGTAGATCGAATGCTTGCCGAAGCTATAGATGGCTCTCGAGAAGACGAGGGTGGCGTTCGTGACATTGTAAATGGGGTATGAGGTACTTCCTCCTTCAGCGAGGCTACGCGGATATCTTTAATCTCAACCAGATCCTCGTCATCGTCTGTGCTCGACCTTCTGTCATTCGCTTTGGGTGAGGATTCGTTCTGTGAGTTCACGGTCCACTTGCCGTTCGGCTCGATCGTGACTTGCTCGATGGAATCTCCAGTTGACTTTAGGATGTCATCTACATAACTGAAGAGGTCAGCGTAAGATCAGGCGAACTACACGTGATACACATACCGGTCCACTTCTAATGCTTCGAAAACGATGAATTTATTGCATACAGGGCATGTCCAAGTGGGGGCTTGCTCTTGTAATTGTAGAAATGAAGAGGCATCGAAGCACTGGTTGTGAGTGCAGATGGTAGATCGACATGGCATTTGGATACGTAACGTTGATAATGGACACTTTAGGGACATAACGGTAGAGGTGGCAACGATATCCGCGTCTTGTGCTTTGCTCAACACTGAATTTCCAGTCAGGCTGAGCATCTAGACCAGAGCATCCGAGACTGCACTTACTTTCGCTGACGACTTGGTCTTTCGAAATACTCTTTCCGGATCTTAGCTTAGCAACCAGCTCCTCTACTGAATGTTGCCTGACGAGATTGACGATGAGAAAGAATTTCTACCCTGTAACATTAGCTGCTGAAGACCAAAGCTATGTAAAGACGCGATTCGAGGCCAACTTTGAACGATAGATGCGAAACCAATATCATTGTGCTTCTTGGACGGGTTTGCTTACTTTATGAGTCAAGGCATATGTGATGACCAGCGAATTCTCGTAGTTTGCAACTTTGTGTACGAGAGAGGTGATATCCGCTGGTCGTGTCGAGCCCGGCTTATTCTTCAATCCCCTGAGGTTCGCCTTAATATCGCTCCCGTTCACCTTGATCTCAACTTGATGCGGGAAAGCTATGTCGGCCTTCACGTAAGGGGCAAGTCCCGTATCTGCAGCACAGTATATCATAACTCGCGTCCTTGGGTCTCTTTTGAGCTTTTCCGCCGTCGCAGGTGTGAATCTAATCTTGCAGTCTACGCTGTCTCGTGTCGTGTCTCGCTCTTGTCGACCAACGTTAGCAACGTATGTCTCCGCTTCATAAAGGCTAACTTACCTTTACATTCTATGATTGCCGAAACGGGTTCCAATATAGTGTAAAAAGGGCTGTCTTTGAAAGCGAGGTGAACTGGGGTGTATTCAGCATGGCGGACGTTTGCCACATGCGGTGACTGCTTGATCCTACCTGGGGGGTAACGCTGAGGAGGCATTTGTGTGGGTGTGGACCCTAAGGACCGCCCTAAGCCGTTGACCGTAGAATGTATAGTAGGAGTCGAAGCTTTGGATGCGCTGCTATGACTGGGCCGAGATGGGCTCGGTGAGAAGCTCCCGTCCGGGTTGTACACAAGATTCTTGATTCGATTGAACCCTTCCACGTTACCAGCTCTTGCGTGGTTCTCAATATCTGTGAATTTTCACTAATGATCAGTGCTTGTTCTGTCTCGAACCTATGGCTGTGCTGTTGTAACGAGTAGTATGAGATCTAGGTAGGCGTTTCCGGAACTCACGAGCTATAATGCGGCCTTGCATCGCATTCTTCACGCCAGAGACTGGAAGACCTTCTGCCTTCAAGACATTCTTCAAGTGGGCATTGATCAGGGTCTTCACCCTCGCTACCACGACCGTTGAATCCAGCTGTTGACCACTGGAAGCCATTCTTGACCAACGCGGGGCGCCTCTGGAATATTATGATGGAGGCTCGCAGACAGGGACTGATTTTGGAGAAAGAATGATCAAGTGAGACATAGATCTGTAGACTTAAGGGTATTTGGAGCGTAGGCGCAATAATGAGAAGCCCTGGAGGTGTTCGCGGAGGTTGACTAGGTAAGCGTAGTCGGATCGCTATAGCTCCTCGCTATCAGTGACGCAGAACATTGTGCGGCAGATTTTATACACTTCACTATCTAACAATATTCATTTGTAAGCACAAACTGATTTCCACGATGTACCATACTAACTGCTATGTTATAGATCCATCTGCAAGTCCAAATTCCGTGTTACTCCAAGGGAGAGCTCTGAGAAACTCTTAGCAACGTCTGATTCGCTCGGCGCATCCGAAGCTTTCTGCAGTTCACATATCCGATCTTCCACAATGGCCAAAGGTCTACGATCAAGTGTCAAGAAGTCCAACAGAGCCAAGTTACGTACCAGGGTCTTCGCTCCTGTAGAAGATGCCAGGACGGAACGATTGTCGAAGAAGCTACTTGAGCTTGCTGATAAACCACTGGCCAAGCCCACTGAAGACGCGGAAATGGAGACAGGAGAAGGTTGGAAGTTACCGAAGTCAGCTGCTATATCGATCTAACACTTTCATCACAGCTCAAACCAAGGCAACAGACACTGTTGATGCCCCATCGGAAGGTTCGTGACCTAGGGACACCATGCCAACTCCTCTCTCAGACGCCCCGCAATCCCACATGCGAGATTATGCGTCATTGTAGCTAGTCATCTCATCAGAATTGCAGCCACTGCTATCGAGAGCCTACTAACAAACTGTTTAGTGATGGAGCTTGATGATGGACCCGAAGCTTCTGGCCACAAGACGAGCAAACCCAATCGGGTCCACAAGAACCGGCGGAACAAGTCCAAAGCCTCTATAGTCTTCACAAAGTACAGGAAAGGGAGGAAAGGTGGTCCATCGGGGAAGGGAAAGAGGTAGCCCGGGAGTTGTTGAGTGCTTTATAGGCGTTCTTGTTGTCCTTATAGGAAAGGGCGGAAGTGTTATAGAGGGTGTGTCAATCAGTCCTGTGGGGTCACTGGCGTTCTTAGCCTTCGTCTTCTACCACCATAGTCCCCAATCCGCAGCATTTAGTGCGTGAGATACTGGAACGGGTAATGCCAATATTTCAACAAAGACAACGGAGAGATGGGCCGGCGTCATTAAGTGCTATAGATGCCTCTTCAAAGACATGTTGTCAAGGCGCCATACAGCTTGGGCCCTGTAATTAGAAAATTGCAGCAAATTTCTCTCTCGCAATTGATATTCTCGTTTTGTTCTCCATTATTGACTCTCGTATTAGATTCCCTGAAGATCAATTAGGCTTGGCATGGCGCTAATGCAAGTAACCAGACCAGTAAATACCTATGTTTCCTGGACGCTCATCTAGGGGCAACGTAAGAGTCTCTGGTTGACAGACGGGTTATTGATGCATGTATCCATCTGAGTTTGTGGGCATGTGCTGAGCAGCAGTGGAGGAAGTTGTATAATTTGGACAGGATGCCCTCACTGCCGTTAAAGGTGTTGCTTTGCTTTGCGAACTTACTTATCCCAATTGCTATAATTATCTTTGCAACTGGATTCTTTCCTTATAAACCATTTTTGCCAGGGTTAGCCCAGTATGGAGACTTTGATCTGGGTCCTCCTCCCAAAGCCCCGTTCGACAAGGTCATTCTCATGGTTGTCGATGCGCTCAGGAGGTTAGCCCTCCTTTCCAACAGGGCTATTGGTAGATAGCTTGCTGACATACCCAGCGACTTCGTCTACTCCGCGAACTCTGGATTCAGCTTTACCCAAAGGTTCTAGCATAGCTGTAGGAATTGTATGAACTGGCTGACGCTACCTGGTAGTCTGATCGCGAGCGGAGCTGGTATGCCCTACACAGCTCATGCTGCTTCACCTACGATAACTATGCCCCGCATCAAAGCATTGACAACAGGCTCTGTTCCGTCCTTTCTTGATGTCATCTTGAACTTTGCCGAGTCGGACACAACGTCGAGTCTTGCCAAACAGGACACGTGGCTGGCGCAGATGAGGGCGAGGCATGACGGGAAGCTGATTATGTACGGCGACGACACCTGGCTGAAGCTGTTCCCCGATATGTTTTCACGGGCCGATGGTACCACCAGCTTCTTTGTCTCGGTCAGTGCAGACGGATATACCCCATGAACCAGGACTGAAGTCGAACGCCAGGACTTCACTGAAGTGGACAACAATGTGACAAGACATGTACCTGGGGAGCTGCAACAGAAAGATTGGCACACTATGATTATGCATTATCTTGGTCTCGACCATATCGGCCACAAGGCTGGCCCAGGAAGGTACGATCTAGTGAAGAGCCTGTATGTATGTTTTCCACTAAAGTCTCCTAGCCCTAATATGGTTCCAAAACAGAAGGAGATGGATGGTATCGTGGAACAGATATACAATGCCATCGAGCATGAGGAGCATTTACAGTCGACACTACTCGTTCTTTGCGGGGATCATGGGATGAACGAGGCTGGTAATCATGGTGGATCTGCGCCTGGGGAGACATCCCCTGCGCTTGTATTCATATCTCCCAAAATTCGAACCATCTCCAAGGGGCACGAACCTCCACCTGCCTCTGTGGAAGAATACAAGTACCATACTGTGGTCGAGCAGTCTGATCTAGTACCCACCTTGGCGGGTTTACTCGGATTTCCGGTACCTCTCAACAATCTTGGAGTTTTCATTCCAGAACTTCTGCAATTTTGGGTCAAAGGTTAGCTTAGCATCAGATCTTGCTACTAAGGATGCTCAACCCATTGCTGACAATTCGAGGAAGATCATCAAATCCAGATCGCACTGCGCAATGCGCTTCAAATTCTTCAACTCGTCAGAGTCACTTTCCCGGATGTGTCCTTCGATGACCCTTCTATCGGACATGATTGCTCGACAAAATCATCGAATATTGATCTGCTTCGTTGCCAATGGTACACGGCAACGGAGCTTGGGAAGTTGAACGAGAGTAACCCAGACGCATTGGACATGCGTGATGAACGTTTGCTCACCCTGATGCAGGTATGTGATGTCTGCTCAACCACAGCCTTCTTCAACAGCTGAGTGTATAGTTTTCAAGGACCGCGCAAGAGATGATGAGCCATACTGCGAGCGACTATAATCTCAGCCGCTTACGGTTGGGTATAGTTGTTGCTGCGGTAGCTTTACTGGCTGTATCTGTGGTGGCCTTTCCAGCGCTTCTCCAGGCGGGATTGACGGCTTTGGTATTCGTGACTATAGTATTGGCCTATGGCGGTATGATGTTTGCCAGCAGCTACGTAGAGGAAGAGCAACACTTTTGGTACTGGTCTTTGTCCGGCTGGCTCACGTGGCTGTGCCTGAAGTCGTAAGTTTAGAGAACTCTTTACTTTCCCAGAGTTTGCTTACCTCGTGACAGGACTCGAAACAACAAGAACAGCATATTTGAGTATACTACCTTGCTGGGGACCTTGCTGGCTATGTCACGACTCACCCGCCGGTGGAACCAGACAGGGAACAAGATGGCTGGACAACCGGACATTGCGAGAACATTCTTCCCAGCACACAATCTTGTTTTATGGATTGCTGTTCTTGCCACATATGCAGAGCTAACATACAGGTTGACGCGGAGGGGACTTCAACAGGTCTCATCCGCTCTGGCCATGCTTTTCTCGAGTGCTGTCTGTTTGGCTGCTCTGGCATTCAAGGTATCCTTTACCGCTGCCGAAGCACCGGAGCTTTTCAAAGATATCTACGTACCCCTCAAGAGTCAGCTCGAGACCATATCTCTTTTCACTCAAGCAAGGTTCGTCTTCCTAGGACTAGGACTCGCCTTGGGATACAATATCGTAATCGCAATTCTCAAGAAACCAAACAACAATACACGCAACAACAGTGGTACTTGTTGTCCTCTCTTCCATACAATCAACGCTAACCACCAAACCAGAACTCCTCCACTCCTTCCACTCCCTACTTTCCCTCCTCCTCGTCACCCAGTCCCGCATGAGCAACGTTCCTCTATTCCTCCTCTTCCAGCTCCAACTCCAACTCCTCACCACCTTCGAGCTCTCCACAGCTGAAATAACAACAACCTCCCTCCTCTTCCAATATGCCTCATTCTTCGCCCTCGGTGGCTCAAACGCAATCTCCTCCATCGACCTCTCCAGCGCTTACAACGGCGTCGCCGGCTACAACGTTCTGGTCGTCGGCATCCTGACCTTCGTGGGGAACTGGGCCGGTCCGTTGTGGTGGGCTTTTGCTACGCCTATTCTCCTGCTCCAGCAGAGCCGAGAAGGGAAACAGAGAGATCTAATGGCGGGCATCTTTCAGTACGTGGCGCTCATGACAGTCTTTGCGGTCGCGAGTCTGCTATTTGTGATGGCCGCGTGCTCGGCGCTGAGGACGCATTTGTTTATTTGGACGGTGTTTTCGCCAAAGTATTTGTACGTCATGGCTTGGAGTCTTGCGCAGCATCTTTGTGTGAATGTTGTAGGTGTGTTGGCGGTTGTGTGGATTGGGTCTAGATAGATAGGCTTTTCGCAAGGGAAGGGTCTACTGTATAAGCTGAAGGTGTTCATCGAAGAGTACCACGAGTTCAGGCCGAGTCCCGCCTAAGCTGTAGGCTGCGGATTGCGAATGTATAATGTTGTCTGTGCAAAGTAAGAAGTCAAGTAATTTTAGAGATATCTCCATGACAGTTGGAATATATATATGCAGAAGGGACAAATTACGACATACTGTTTTCAAATCCAACAAGTCCAAGCGTCTCGTAGTACCTTTTCCTCCCCGTCCCACATTCGAAGCTCCACCCCTCTCTCCCGAGTCCCCACCAATCTCCACCAACGAAACAAATCAATGTCCTCCCCACCCCCCACAACCGGGCCCGCACCCTTCCCCACGGAAGTCAATCAAATCCTCTCCATCCTAACCCTCATAACCCACCGCAATAAAAACCAACACCACGGGTCAAAATGGTGGAAATGGCTCGCCGTTTTACGGCGGAATCTCCGGCGACTTGTATCGTACGTTGAAATTGAAAAGGACGCAGAGTTCGGGAGGGGACTGGGGCGGAAGAAGAGATTGGGAGACGAGAGGTTGAGATTGGGGTTGGAGTTTGTAAACGAAGTGCTCATCGGAAAATGTCACCGGTCCGTTTCCCCTCAATGACTACTGCACAAACCTGTACTGCTATATCTAACAAGGAACAACAGCGCATTCCACAGCCTTCTCGCAGACTCACAATTCGCGGCTCTAGGCCTAGTTCTGCTGGGTGTACTAGCTAGGGTACGGCATGTCGTTGCGGCTCGGAGGAGGAGTATTGGTGCGCGGGGAGGGGAACAGGTTGGGATAGAAGGGCCGGTGGGGGCGTCGGCGCGGGCAACGGCGTGGGAGAAAGGAAGAACAAATAGTGGGGTTGGGGTGGAGAGTTTGGGAATGAGAGGTGACGGGGGAGGTAGTGAGAGTGAGAAGGGGGATGTGGTGTTGGTGGGGCGTGAAGAGATGGGTAAAGGAGAGGGCGAGGGAATGGGGCAAGGAGAGGGAGTGGAAGAAGGGTTGCAGGAAGGGGATGTAGGAGAGCGCGTTTGGCGGGATGAGGACGTGGTGGTGGGGAGTCAAGTGCTGCTGGTGCCGGAGCTGAATGAGAGGCTTGAACAGGTGGTGACGAGTTCTCGTCACGCCGCGAGTGAAAGATGTGTGAGGATTGACACTGGACCCAGGAAGGGTAGCCAGGTGGATGGGCAAAGTGCTGGGTTAGCGGGCAAGGTTCGGAAGAAGAGACGTGCGAAGGGGAATGCTATTGATGAGTTGTTTCGGCGACTTGTGTGATTCTTGGGATGTGTACGAGAGAGCCTGGTGAAGTTCTGGAGGGATAGCAGATTATTGAGCAGTGCTCAGAGAGCATGGGTTGCCTTCATTCTATATCTTACCGAATCTACTATGATTTAATCCTTTTTCTGATACTCTTTAACAGCAGCATATCACGTTCAGGACCTTGTGTTGAATCATTCGACTTGTTCAGCTATCGTAAGTTTCGTACAGCTCATAAAGCGAATCGTATCTGTTTGTGTAGAAGCGAGGTTATGCAAGCAACTTTTAACATGCGTGGTGTGCCCTCTCCATATCAACGCACCACCGTAAGATCGAACATATTAAAAGAGCCATACTGTGGAAAGCGACGCAAATGAAAGAAAGAAAGTAGGATAAGATCATCCATAGACAGGCTCACTGAGAGAAGCATCGCTCATGCAACTGCTATACAGAGCACTTGCTGACGCCCTCCAACCAGTGCCTGATACGTAACCTTCGATGTCTCCACTCCTTCATCTTCTCCAACAGCGGGAGAGAGAAAGAAGGATGACACACCAATGGGCGGCAGAACAGCATACCATAGCCAAGCCGGATAGTAACTGGCGGCGACAACGGTTTCGGACTGATGCTGGTGTCTATCAAACCTCCCCAAAGGACTAAGGAAAAAACTGCCTCAACTCAACGGCTTCGAAAATTGCACAAAACACTATTGAATGTTGCTCGTCATGACCACAGTGTATGCAACAGTCAAATGACGTGAATTTGTGTCCACAGAAGAACAAGCAAACACAGGCCACTTGTACTTAAGCAAACTCGGAGTGCAAAGCTGAGCGAGTGTGAAGTGACTTGAGTTGGCCTTAGTATATTGCAGAGTATCCGATCGGTGGAGGACCAATCGAACGATTGCCGATAGGGTTAGGGCGATAGAATTGTTCCCCATGGTAAGACTGAGGGCCGAACTCAGGAGCGCCGAACTCATAAGCATCTTCAAGCTCTGCGAGGCGTGTTCCGCGGTCGTACTGGGAACGACGACGACGCTGCTCATCACGATAATGTTGACCAGCACGGGGAGCGAATAGGCCTAGCGAATGAGTTAGACACATTCTCGACAATACCCGTGAGTGATCTGGGAGAAGCAAAGACCAAACCGAACTCACCAACGTGTTCGGCATTCTCAACGCTTCGTCGCATCTTGGACGGATTATCCGGACCTGGGAAGGTATCTTCTTTGCCTGCAAGTGGGCCTGTCCCAGTATGGAAGATCTTATTCTGGTCAACAAACAACTGCAAGCTTGCACAGGAATAATCCGTGATCATACCTTTGGTCGGAACGATGGATGCTCTAGCATGACAGAGCTATTGCGAAACTTTTGAACAAGGCAGTCCTTTCCTTGAATCGCTGAACGAAGCATGAGCGTTATGTCTTACAATAATCAAGTTTGACTTACTAGCATAAGATACCTCGGCGACCTTGTCGCTATTGAAACGGTTCCTGCTTGGTTGTCAGTAAACCAGTATGTCAGGCCGTAGCAACCAAGACTCACCAGCGATGCCCTGCTCTAGCATTCACGAACTACGCTAAAGGTCAGTAGCCGCCAGCGGAATTGCCATTGATTATAACTCACATCGATGATGAACCATGGCTGTGTCAGAGTCAGCAAGAACCAAGACAAGGTGGAAATTATCACGCTACTCACATCCTCAAAATTGATGAAGGCATAACCGACACTGCGGGCATAAGCACTGTTCATATTGCCTGAGTTGGACTTGACAAGCTTACTTGCAGTTGTTCGCGAAGTCTACCAATTCAGGTATCAGTCACTGTTCCTTGCGAAGCTTTGCAAAACCACTTACCGATACGTAGGTACATGAAATCGTACTTGCCAAGACTCGTCTCATCGACGATCTCTTTCAGCATGGCCTTATGAACAGTGAGCATCACAGAAGCGACTTGATATACGAGTTCACTCACCTGATCAATCTTGTTTGGAATGTTGCGTAGCATGATCTACAAGCCTGGTTAGACGTCACGTGAAGTTGTGGAAATGGATATTCACTGACTGTGGTGCGAACATCAAGACCACGACCAATGCGGTCCACATCTACAACGTTGTGATGCCCAGAAGCAAAGTCATGAGCATGACGGCCTCCAAACCTAGGCGGGCCACGACGCTGAGGAGAGTAGCCTCCGTTCCGGAAATGGGTTGGATATGCCTGTCCTCGTTCTTGACCGATAGCGCCGGGTCCAAGCAAGTCATAGGCACCGATGGGTCCGGCAGCTTCATTTTGGTGGCGAGGACCGTACACCTGAGTGTGGGACCTGGGTTCACGACGCGGATAACCAGGAAGAGCACATTGTGGCGGAGTCCAATAGCTGAAAGGTTCCTCGCTAGGTACGGTGGAGCGACCTGTCGGGCTCGGAAGAGCATAGATCGGAACGCCAGGAATGTTGAAGTGGATTGTCTCATAAGCTTGGTGGGGTGGCGCGAGGCTCATGTTCGCGAAAGTGCCAGTCAATCCAGAGCTCTGACGTTGGGTAGACGTGCCTGCAGGACGCGGTAGGTGTCGAGGTGATAAGTGAGCAACATCCGGCTCATAGTGCGTGGCCGTGATAATGCATCCCTGTACACGCTGTTAGTTTACGAGAAATTTGAACGGTATCTCAGCAAGGATCTTTGTGTACCCCAACTTTAAGCCCTTTCAGCGATACAACAGCCACATTAGCTTCGGTGACGTTGTAGAACTCCACATGGAAAGCGTAAATCGGAGGTTCGGTAGTGTCGATCTTGCGAAACACCTTCATCTGCCCGTACAGTTCGAGGAGCTCGTGAACAAGCGCTCGAGCGACTCCGGCGTTGAAGAGTTTATTTTGTTCAACGAGGTGTGCTCTAACAATTACCTGCCCTTCGTAGACCGAGGCAATACTTACAGTTCCAGGATCGGATTTGATATCGAATTGCTTCGATGGAACGTACTGAGTAGCCCAACCGGGATGCAGTTTCGTAATCTTCTGAAAAGCTTCTTCGCAATCGCGAACGTCCGTGAAGCCGACGTAGATGGTGCTACAAGTGTCTAGATCGATGAGAACGACGCCTTTTATAGAACGAAATGTCTTTCCCTAACCAGAATGTGTTAGTGACGAGATAATGTGAAGTAGCGTTCACAAGGCCGGGGACTTAGTGCTGGCTCGAGGATCTCTAATGAACCGCCTAGGCTATCGCCCACCGCTTCCAGCTTTACACCTCTTGGTGCATCTGAGCTACCCGCTGGGGTGTGCGTGTGTATGTGTGTGTGTGTGCGCGTGTGTGTGCGTGTGTGGTTCTGTGTC
>QQTW01000440.1_pt1 | contig 26017 bp, 27 predicted proteins | sample 1904831 | NCBI WGS metagenome assembly QQTW01 (sample SAMN09435610, study PRJNA476489) | Subsurface metagenome, whole genome shotgun sequencing project. | reverse complement strand
ATATGTGTGTGTGTGTGAGAGAGAGAGAGAGAGAGAGATGTGCCTGAAGAGGATGGCCGAATAACGAGCATCGAGTACGAATCAACGCACCTGAACGAGATGCAACGCACCGATAGCCGTAATTTGATGACGACCTTCCCGAAGCTGCGAAGAGGATATGCGCAGGGCGACGCCAGGGCGCAGACAAGCAGCGTCGCTCGAGTCTCTAGTCCAGGGTCGAGGGCCAAGGGAGGGCTGAGCTTCGAGATGACACGCTACCCAAGCCTGGAGAGGGCTCGAGATGTCTGGCGGATCTGACGAATCTGATAGGAGATATTGGCGCTGAAGATCCTGGGCCGTGGATGGCTGCAGCGTTGATGGTGGTAATGTGTGATGATGTCGTACAGGACGAGGAGGGCTGCACGGCGTTTCTCCAATCGAGGAGTGCTTGTCAAGGGCGTGATGGTGGTTTGTAGTCGATGTCGATCAAGGCCTTAGCTGATTCGATGATATATTGAGATATATCTGTCGACCCTGATACAGTATAGTAGGGCTTTGAGATTGCAATTTATCCGGTCATCTGGATCTGATTGATTGATTGACAGCCTCGTCAACGTTCGATTCATTAAGCTCGCTCAACGTCCGATCGAACCGACGGGTGCGCCCACGTTGTCCTTTAGTCTCGTTCGGCGACCGGGTCGGCGGAGGCTGCATGGTCCATGCACGGACTGGACATCAATGGGCGGGGTGATGTGAGTGGCGGCCGAGCGAACCCGGTTCGTCAGTTCAGCAACCAACCAACGAATCAACCGTGGAAGTCCTCGCCGTGCCTGGTCAAGGAGGGCCCTCCGACGCCCCCGTCTTGTCGCCAAAATACCGAATCGCGGGTCCGGCATAAAACAAAGGTCCTTTTTCCCCTTCGGACAGCGTCGCCAGGCATCGAGAACCAGCCTTCTCCCGCAATTCTTTTGCCGGTCTCCAGCCCAGCTCCGATGAAATGAGCGACAGGATCTGCCGTTTGGGAAGCATCCCTGGGGCCCAAGAGACGCACGTAATCCATCCGCTCCGTCGGCCACGTTCAGATCCATCAAGGGAAAGGATCAGCTCGCGCGAAGTCCATGTTCTAGGGGATCGTCATCAACAACGGTGGCCGGCTCACGCAATCTGACGTTGACTCGATGATTTCCCCGGTTCCAAGATTAAATCGGCTCCAATAAATTCCCTCCTTCGGCCAGAAGATCATCAACGAGACTAGACCAGCATTCTGTTGCGCAATATATTTCTCCCATTTCCAATTTTCTTCCACAAATTGGTATATGGTTGAGCCATCAATTGTGCTGTGCTGCTCGGCCAATGGCACCTCACCCGATAAACTCTTCTTCAGACTGGCACCTCGATCGTGATTATGCTGAGCCGGCCTCGGCAGGGTGGAGACTCATGTTGAAAGCGAATCGACGAGCAACGGCCCTCATTCGTCGTTCCCGGACGGGAGGGACGGGCGGGATCATGCGACGCGGACGGGAAGCGGGTCAGAGGGTTTATCGATGTTGCTTTTCCATCTGCCGTCCGTTTTCCGTCCACCTGGTCCGTGAATCCGTCCGCGGCTTCAACCCGGTGAGCTTGATCGGAGGAGAGTCGCCCATGACGTCGTTCCCGCTGCTCCTTCCCGACGGACGGCGTTACAGAACGGAACATGTCCAGAAGTGGCCCTGCTCCAGCATATCTTTCGATCTCAACAGCGGCCGTTGCTGGGCTTGTAGATGTTGGTGTTGGCGAGATGCACAGCTGCGGCTGAGTCTCGCATTGGTGTGCCAGATTCAGCTTTCTTGCAGTCCGCTTGCTGGAATGGATTACCGGTTGTGATATCCGGTACCAGTACTTCTCTCTTGAATGATGGTGGGGTACATCTTATGCAGATTGCCATGATGTATGCCGAACCCTGCAAGCTGCATAGACAGCGGGCGTCGGCTGCAGGCGAGGAGTGTCTGAGATGGCAGGACTGGCAACAGTGCTGTATCTATACTCCGAGTTGAAACCGCAACGGCGAGCCAGCAACGTCTTTTCTCCCACGAGTCGTGTTGTGTGGTGTTTATATATGGCCGGATATCGTTGCTTGTTGTAAAGACGTGGGTATTAGATTTCAGATCTCCAGTTGGTCCAGCGGCGAGTAATTGTATTTCTCGACGTGCCGTCCAGGCGAGAACCACAATTCATATTCCACATAGCCCAGGTAGACCAGTAGAGTACAGCCTGCCGTCAGGGTAAGGTCAGGTAACAGATAAGTCCAGTGGTATTTTCGTGGATCCTTAGGCAATGTTAGAGAAAACTGCGAAAGTTTAGATAATTAAGCAGCAAAATGCAAAGTGGGAAAGGTCAAGACAATTATATCCAATTTGTATTGCAAGTTAAGGAGAAAGGGTGTGGTGGAAGTGAGAGCACAAGCGTAGGTAAAATGATCAAGATGTGTAGCATTGTGCGTGCACACGGCTGACAGGGGAAAGGATGGAGCTCAGCAAATAAGTGTCGATATTCGACTTATCTTCATATTATCCTTATGTGTTTAATAGATGAGAAGCTGTGTAATCGTCGTCAGTGGAATGAAGGTCAAGAAGGGGAGCTTTCGTTACTCTTATGACGAATGACTTAACCTTTCATCACGCTGATCATGGTGATATCTGTTGGAGAGTGCTTCATATACTGGGTTATGACAACAATTAGAGCCTTCGGCGCCGGGGGCCTTTTGCGTGTTGCAACAATATCAGCCTCTCTTTCATCAGACTCATGGTGAAATTACCTCACTTTCATCACGAGATGACGGTATGAAGTGTTGCACCTAGAACTAGATTCGAGACACATCCCCATCCAAGACGGCGGATTTCTCATAGAAGCAACACAGCTTTTCCAGTCCAGAAGGGGTTAGGATTCAACCTCAACCAATGTGAATAAATCAAAATTGAAACTGAAAGTCAATCTAAGTATGATATCCATTCGAGCGAGAGCTTTTTTATTTCAAGACGTGGTTCTATCAAAATGCTATAGGCTGGAATTCCCCATACAAAGTGGTTGGGTGTGTGTATGGGAATTCTTGGATAGGAAGTGCATCTTGGATCTAGGTACAACACGTTAGTTACTCTTCATCGCAACCATAAAGGTTCAGAGAATCCCCATCGTCATTTAGGTGAAGATTAAGGTGCCATCATTGTCCCTACGACAAAGGTTGAGATACTATTTACCGTAAGGGTAACAGTAAATGTTGCTCAGCGGTGCCAACTACTGCTGAGCTATTCCGTCACGTGTCCGTTTATTTTGAGTTATCCGTTCGAGGGCCCAATCGAGGCCAGGTGAAATAAATCACGGCCGAAACAGTTGCTGCTCGCTTAACCGTCAGCACATCAACGTAATGCCTCAACTTCCCACTTCCCATGGCCCTGAATGGGATACTCCAACTCGGGCTCGAGTCATTCAGATGCGACTCAATAAAATACCTTCCTATACAATCAAGCAGCAAACTGGTGTTTCCCCTCGATTCCAGTACAACATAGAACAAAGTGGTGCTCGACAACCTGGCAAGACTCCACCTGGGGCACCGCATGAAATTGATCATGACACTATCAAAAAGATGCGCCAGAGTCTAAAGGGCAATTATAATGAGACAAGAAAGCGTTGGAATGAGAGAGTAAAAGATCTTGGCTTAGACATAACCCCACGTACATTAAAGCAAGCTGCCTATGATGTACGACCTCGAATGAAAAAAGGCAAAGCAGTTTAAAAGAAGTGAATTACTTCTACGCATGTTGAGAAAAAAATCGCATGGTGCCAAGAGCGAGAAAATTGGCAAGATTGGCAATAGAAGCAGGCTAGTCTTCTTTTTATACGTTTAGTGAAGTAGCTAATGAAATCTTTTAGATTGTTTTTCTGATGAGACTTATATGCACCACAACGTTCAAGCTAGACCAAGTGCTACGAGAGCTAAGCGAGCATATTATAAGGCGTTGACGGTGTCATCACTGTTCAGCAAACTTGTAGGTGGCAAGTTCTCTTCTAGAGAGTCTAAGGGTCAAAGGCCAAAAATAAAGTAAAACAAAGTAAGGCTGGCAGCAGTGAGCAAAGCAAATAAATTGTCAACTTTACTGCCCAGTAGCCAAAGGTAGATTTTAATTATTGAATGAGTTTGAAGTTGGGCTCTTGAAACAGAACTAGAGCAGTTTCTATATACACATCTGAAACTTAGGTCACGTTATGCTTTTTACCACTCTGATGAAACAAACAAAGCTGGCTTTTGCTACTTATGACATAAAAGAACCATCTGCTCTATTTTTTTGCTTTGGCCTTTGGCTTTTTTACGATGTCAATACTATTTTCAAAGAGCTTTTCTTCAAAATTAGAAGCTTTTTAACTAGCTTCTAAAGACTTTAAGCTTAAAACAAACTAACAAAATAGACGAAGTAAATATTGAACAATCTCCTATTGGCTAAGACTTAAAAATATCCTTGAGCCTAGCAGCTTTTTGGCCGGCTAGCATTGGTGTTGTAATAACTATTAGTAAAAAATAAAAGTCTAAACCATTGATCTCATGTCAAGAAAGAAGTTAATTTAATTAGATAAAACAAATAAAGTAGATATTTTTAGTTGATTGATAGACTCAATTAAAGCACACCATGCCAATAAGCAAACCATAACTCTTGCCAAAAAAAAAGCTTCATTTCAAAATATTTAAAATGCTAGTCTTTCAATTCTGACCATAGCTTTGACTAAAGGAATGGCTAACAAAGTTGACAAAGTAGTTACCCAAGGTGTAATTGGCTAGCTGATTTAGCTTTTGACTGCTAGACATTGAGTGACAAGTTGTTGGACAGGAACGCTAACCCAAATGAATATTTTTAAGCACTAGAACCAATAGATTCTAGCATAGAAAGTCTTTGTTGAATAGGTTTAGCCTGAACAAAGGCAAACAAAACAGTGTTTGAATTTTGTTTGCTAGCTAACTTATGACACATACGGCACCAGACAAAATTCAAAAGAATTGTGACAAAAGACTTATAGCAACTAACGTCTTAATTTGGCACGTGACTGACTGAGTTCGGAGCTAGTCAGGGCGAGGAGGAGGGTAGAATTTGCTGTATTGATTCTAGCTATTCTACTGACGATTTTGAAAGCTTTTATAGACGCTGACTCGAGGCCTCGAGTCAGGCTCTGAGCTCTCCTAGCCGCCTCGGCCCGGCGTGGGTAATTGAGCGCTCGTATGGCTATATAGCAGCCTATATAGAAGACTATACAAGCAACTAGACCTCGGCTGCTGGGCTCATTGACGACTAGATTCAACAAGACTTATGGAAATTTACAATTGGGCAGCAGTAAGATACAACTTTAAGAGCAAATTGATCTTTTATGGCATGTCAGAAGGAAATTTGACAAAGAGCAACATGATTTTAAAAATATATCATGAGAAGTGTTACTTTATGTGATATCGATTCAAGATTGGTATGGAAAAGAAGGTCGAGAGGTGGTTTTTCAAAAAGACGGTGATTGGGAGCATGGAAACGTGTTGAAATCTAACATCTGCAAGATGTACAAAAACAAACCTTCTCTCGACTATTGGGATGACTGGCCACCCAATAGCCTAGATCTTAGCCCAATGGAGAACATCTAACATATCATCAAGCAGCGAATCAAGCAACACCAGTCTAAAGATGTGGGGGAATTGAAGCATTGGTGGAACTACGAGTGGAATCTACCATTGCAAGATGAGATCAACAAGTATATACTTGCTGAACCTCAAAGCATGCAGACACGGCTCAGGCAGTGCATCGCTCAAAAAGGGTTGTCAACTTAGTGTTGAACGTATTCTAGCTATTTATCTGATCTTGCTCGTAATCAAACAAACAGCAACTGTTTCGGCCGTGACTTATTTCACCTGGCCTCAAATGAGCGTGATGGCCCAATGAACAAAATTTTCAATTTGCACCTCTGCGTCGAGCACTACCTTGACCACTGCGCCCTTGACGACATCTTCCCCTGGCCTTGGTTCTACTGTCTGTCTGCTGGCTATTTACTTGTACTCTAGATGTTTGTCAAAAGTATGACGTGCTTTGGTTTAACCCACGAGAGTCCATTTGGCCTGCCAAAGCTGCTCCATCGTGTGGTAAAACGGCGACATCCAGCATTGCACCAATTTGATCATCATCGTCTGACTCACTGGAAGTACCATCCTCAAACAACCAACGCTCGTAGTCCAAATCATCCAGTACATCCGTTGTTAAGACTGCTCCACTTGTGTTGATTTGTTTCTTTGCACGCTTGATTATTGAGTTTTTTGGTTCTCTTCCATCAACTGGTTATACCAGGTAGTCATAAGTCAAGATTGCAGCATCGCTTGTTCAGCAGCATGCATAATCTTTGTATGACGTTTATGTGATGAGGATGCATCGATAGAACTAAAAAAGCTGTAGTGATTATACTGCTCTTCAAAATAGGCAAGTTCCACAAGCGTACGGGGTGTATTCAGTTGCGTAGAAGCGGTTAAATGGGTTAACAGAGATGAACTTGCTGGTTCTGCGGGTGGCGGTGGTGTAACTGGTTGATGACGGCCTAAACATTCAAGAATTAGAGTATAGAGATGACAGCAGTTAAATAGAATTAGATCGGTATCTTTCCAAGAAATTTGGATTTGAGATTCATCGAAGACAGCAGTTTGTGCTTGATTGTAGAGCTGGATAAACCGGTGTTTCTCAATATTGGTGATACCGTGGCGAGAATCTTATTCAACCAGCTGTTGATAATGGGCTTTCAAGGATTGAAAGCATCCCACATCAAGTGGTTGTAGTTTATGGGTTGTATGCGTAGGCAGGCATATAATAACAATGCAGTGTCATCGGCAGTGGGATAAAAACTCCCATGTGCAGTGGCTGGAATGACCATCGAGAAGGAGTAGCCGGTACTCGTTATTAGCGGGTCGAGTTGCAGGTTCAAAGTGATCTCAAAGCCAGATAAAACCAAGCTCATTGTTGGTCCAACCGTTATCACAGATAGCGTACCGCCATGAGGATGGTGTTTGCTGAGGGTACCAAGATGCTTGATGATGAGCATCCTTGAAGATGATCATAGGATCTAACGCTTGGTTATTCCCATTGATCGTTTTAGGGATGCTCACCCAGTTTTTATTGCCAGGCTGACGCATATATCGTAAAGCACGATGTCGTGGTATAACCACCAAGCTCCGTCCTAGAACACCCATCATAATACCGGTTTTATTCATATTATAGATGTGCTCTTGAGTGATTGAGTATTTGGCAATTGTTGATTGCCATAGGTTTAACCAGCTTTCAACTACTGGTTTGGTGATGGCCACGAATCTAGCATGATCTAGCGCGCGAGAGAATTGAGTCTTAAACTCTGGATGCCATTGAAGGAAGTCTTGATACCTAATGATTATCATTACCATCCTGGTTTAACCTATAGAAATGAATCCATACCATCGACATCTAACTGGTTTTACCTCTGATGTTGGCATACGTCATTGAAGAATGGTGTTGGCCATGCTATTAAGCATGCCTACACGAGCTGGAACATTCTTCTCGGTAAGTTCCTCAATCCATTTCACCAGCTGTTGCTCTTCAAGGTCTGTAAAACGGCGATTTTGCGCTTAGACTTGTTTGCGCGTAAGTCCTCCATTCTTTCGATGTCGTAAAGTAGCCGATGATACCGAGTACGCTGCTGCAACTCGTTCAACCAATGAAAACTATTTAGCTTCTAAATCCTTTAAAGCTGCTTGCAGCCGTACTTCGGTTGTTCCGTTGCTGGCCATGGTAGTGGTGATGGTGGTTAAACCAAAAGGTCATAGAGAGCAGCAAAAATTTTAGCTGGGGCGGATGTTTCGCTCATTGGGCCATCACGCTCATTGGGCCCTCGAACGGGATAAACAGTTGGGAGATGATTAAGCATGTAGAGGATCGCTTAGTCATCTCTAAATCCGTCTCGGAATTTCCTCAGTCAACGACCTCTCAACATTGACGGGACCCATTCAACCTCACATGACACCACGCCATGTTCGCCCGAGCATTGCGAGCCAGTCGGCCCCTACCTTCGCGGTCGGTTGCTCTTCGGAGCAACTGTCGACGAGCCGTGACGACCGATGCCGCGTCGTCCGACACCGACAAGACCAAAGTGCCCGAGGTGAGAGCACCGAGTACGGGGACATAACCAAGTATGTACAGCAGCTGACGGTACGTGGTGGCATAGGGAGAGGATGAGCACTTTACGATCAATCTATCAGAAGAGAGTTTCGAGACGTATGAGCTTGACCCTCCTCCGTACACGCTTGATGTCACCAAGAAGGAACTGAAGCAGATGTACTACGATTTGGTCGTGACGCGGTATGTCTTCTCTCTGGCCTTCCTCTCGCTGGGGCCGTCAATTGACACGATGGACAGACGCATGGAGATGGCTGCCGATCGACTCTACAAGGAGAAAAAGATTCGTGGTTTCTGCCATCTCTCGACCGGTCAAGAAGCCGTAGCGGCGGGGATCGAGCATGCCATCACCAAGGAAGACCACGTCATCACGGCATATCGTTGCCATGGCTTCGCGCTCCTGCGGGGAGGTAGTGTCCGATCGATCATCGGTGAGCTACTCGGTCGAAGAGGCGGGATTGCGTACGGCAAGGGAGGGTCGATGCACATGTTCACCAAGGGGTTCTACGGCGGAAATGGCATCGTCGGGGCACAAGTGCCAGTGGGTGCCGGACTCGCATTCGCCAACAAGTACCTCAATCGAGATAATGTGACGGTCTGCTTGTATGGCGATGGAGCTTCGAATCAAGGCCAGGTGTTCGAAGCATTCAATATGGCCAAATTGTGGAATTTGCCCGTGCTATTCGGCTGCGAGAGTGAGTTCTGGTTATTTGGATGAAGATGTACGATCGGCGCTGAAAATCGTCACAGACAACAAGTACGGAATGGGCACCGCTGCTAACCGCGCGGCTGCGCTCACCGAGTACTACAAACGCGGGCAATACATTCCCGGTCTCAAAGTCAACGGGATGGATGTGTTGGCTGTTAAAGCCGCCGTGCAATACGGCAAGCAATGGACACGAGCAGGGAATGGTCCGTTGGTATTTGAATACGTCACGTATCGGTACGGGGGCCACAGCATGAGCGATCCCGGAACGACCTATCGGGTACGTCTCAATTTCAATACATCCCCCTCGTCACAACTTTCTCCACCTATCCCTACCAGCCCCAAGTAAGATCCTTGAACTAACAATGATAAATCAAACAGACGAGAGAAGAAATTCAACGCATGCGCAGCACCAACGACCCCATCGCCGGTCTCAAGCAAAAGTTGCTAGACTGGGAGATTGTCGCCGAAGACGAGTTGAAACAAATCGACAAAGAAGCGCGGAGCCACGTCGACGCTGAAGTGGCCGAGGCGGAGAAGATGGCTCCACCCGAACCGATTCCCCAGGTGTTATTTGAGGATATCTACGTCCGCGGAACCGAACCGAATCTGTTGAGAGGGAGGATTCCCGAAGAGAATTTCTATTATGATGCTCCTGCTTCGGCTGCTAAGTGAGTTAGCCGTTTCTTGGTTTCCACATCTAGCTAGCTTGTGAGTAAGGAAGGGAGGGAGGGCTTGTTTGTGCATCGTAAGGAGATCGTCATCTGTGTGTTCGTTATTGGTTTCGTTAGTTGTGCTGCTGGTTGTATATTAGATTTTCGGTCGGTTCGGTAGTTCAGTTCAAAGTTCGTTCATAGTGTCCGTCAAGATCGATCATACTGATTGATTAGCCCCTATTAAGCTGATCTATCTCCCAATCCTCCTGAGTTGATACAGACATTGGATTGAAGGGGGATGACTAGCAATACTCAACTACAGCATTTACTGTACGACACCCCTCATATTGCGGTTTCCTTAGCCTACGGTAGAATATGAGTGTTTGCCCGCCGAACGTCAAGCGCTGGTCCGATCCTCGTGATCATGGGCAGACAAGGGGAAGGCTGATCCCGATAGCTTGAAAGGAACAGGCCGAAGTGAAGTAAATTGAATTGGCTCGCTTAGGTGATCACGATGTTCGACGATAAAATGCCAGCAGGAGTCCCCTCAGTGAAACCGCGGTCCTTCCCGTGAAGATGAGAATCATAAAGCGAGGTGTTACGTTAGGGCTTAGGTAATATTCGATGTTCGACAAATATCAGGGTATGTGACTCCGTGTTCCATCTCAGGGCTTAGGTAACATTCGATGTTCGACGATATTGGATACCCCCTGGGATATCAGTCGGTTCTTGCCGTGATTGATGAGGGCTTAGGGAAGGTTTGATGTTCGATAAATATGTGACAGTGTGACTGCGTGTTCATGTTAGGGCTTACAAAGCTCACGATGTTCGACGAAGATGGCTAGAGCTACCTCTACGATGCCAGCCGGTTCTTGCCGTGATTGATGTGAGAGACAAACGAAGTGAAGAGGGCCTCATTCAACTCGTTGTGGCGATGAAAAGCTCTGCTACCATTGTAGCTGCCAGATGAACATCAACATACCCGGTGAGCTGCCCAGCTTGTCCGTGGTCAGCAGGTCTTATTGGTCCAACTCTTCCAGTTCATTTACTTGCTCGTTGACGGTGGAGGTAGAATAGGTACGGTAAAACACAAAATACAGGACAAATATCTGCCCGGTCCATCCCTACTTTTTTTCGAACTCTGTTCTCTCACATATACATAAACGGGAAATCTGTCTCCGCTTGATAGCCGTAGTCTACTTAATTACTTACTTACTTGCTTACTCCCTGTTGATGCTACCTCGCGCCAGACTCACCCAGCGAGAAGTAACTCCGTACACGATTGACCCCCTAGTTACCCTAATCACGCCGACCCTCACACTACATAGCTGACCCGACCTACTCCCCTTAAACTATCCCGAGACTAAACTGACAGGTGAAGAAAGAAGCCAGCGAAACCTCAAGACAACTTCGTTCGTTTCGCAGGCGGTGGTGATGACGAGAGGGTCAGCGGGTCCTCGGCGCTATTCCCTTCTCCATTTTTCCCGTCATCGCGACCCGCAGCGTGATCCTCGTCGCCAGATTTGCCCTTCCCTCGTTCCGTCAAGGTCAATCGCCGCTTGGCCTTCTTCTCCGGCGAGTTTTCGGTGTCGTCCTCAGCTTCGTTCTCTTCATCTTTATCGTCGTCTGGATCACCCTGCTGAAGTTTCTTACTGCTCTTCTTCACCTTCATGGTCTGACTACTCTCGTCATTTTCCACGCTCGGCAAGATTCCTTGTTTAGCGGACGTCGGCGAGACGCCACTCTGCTTGGGTTGTTCCGCACGAAGTTTATCGCGCGAGGCCTGCCACCTCGCTACGCCGCCTAGAATACGAATATAATCCTTTTCCTGATCCTGCATGGCATCCTCGAGCCTCAGCTTTCGTTCAGGCAAGTCCAGTTGGGCGAGGACGTCCACATTTCGTTTGTAAAGACGTTGTTTGACGAGCAATCTCCACAGGAAATAATGGCGTTCATCGCCGGTGGCGGTTTGAGGGTTGCGACCTACATCTTTCCGTCGATTGGGAAGGACGCGTTGAACCTTGGCCAAGACCAGAGAGAGCAGCTGCATTTCAACCAGTCGATCGAATTGTCGTTGGGCGATCTTGTGAGACCGACGTAGCTCGTCGAGCGTCGATCGAGGGAGAAGTTTCGCGGTCGGGAGTCGGCCGCTATTGGGAGCCAGTGGGACGGAGGTGTCGATGCGGAGACGGGCAAAGGTCGGGTTCTGTCGCAAGCGGACCAAGTCGGAGAAATCTCGAAGATCGTCAAAGGCTTCGTTGGGATCTTCGACGGTGATTTCATGCACGGATGGGTCCTTGATGAATGTCTCGACCATGATCTCGTAGAATCGCGCCCCGTGACCTTGTCGTTGGTTAGGCGGAAGGATGACGAATTGCGAGATACGCTCTCGACAAGGGAGGTCCCGCGCGGAGGACATCTGGGGCGGCAGGAGAGGGTCATCCATCGAGCGGACTGTCGGGCGCTGCTTGACGGGGAGGTAGAGCCAGAATCGATAGGTGGTGCAGTACCCGATCAGTTCGTATGGTGGTTGGGAGATCTTGGTGTTGGTCTTTTCGTAACTGCAGGATGGACAGGGTCAAGTATCAGATATATTGCATCGCAAGATAGGTAGGTCATGTAGAGACTGACAGCAGAAAAACACTCCATCGCTGCAACGTCCATTCGGGATCTTGCAGATTGACGTAGCTTCCTCCTTCGATAAAAAACGTGGCGAAGATCTGCATGTTGTTGAGCAGCGCCCGCACTTTCGGATCGCTGAGTTGGCCGTGCCAGATCTCGAACACCCGGTTGCGGTACCGATAGCTCGCAAGTCGTCGACCGGGTGGGGTCCATTTACCGGCCCGATGCTCCTCGAGATGATCGAGGAGCTTAGCCTTTGGTTCGAATGCGACTGTGAAGTCATCCGTTAGCATATGTCTACAGCTGATGTATCTTGGAGCTGGAAATTTTGAGTCGGAAGAATGAAGACAACATACTAGCAGGCAACCAGGTCTTCATCATCGTCATCACATCTTGTTCTCCACCCTCCTCGATCATCTTATCTTTCTCGCGCCAGCTGATATCAACATGCGGGTACAAGTCGAAGCAGGCATACTGCAACACAATCTTCAGATCGCGATAGCCGATGATCTCTTCATTCTCGCTAAAGATCTCATAGGTGTGCTTGGGCGCAAAGACACCAATAACCTGCGTCTGGCGCTTCTCACGCCCGGCGCGAACCAACATGACCTTGATGGCCTTGTTTGATTTGATAGTCCCTGGTCGATCTGGTCAGCGTCATCGCTCAGGTATGAAACCCGTCTCTACAGGCACTTACAGCTTTCAGGGTCCTCCATTTTGAACAAAGTTTCCTCGGTGACTTGGACTAGTCCTGAGGATGATTAAGTAGTGACCTTGTCGCGCGTCAACAACCGTCAAGCGTGGAGGGTAGTCGGAAAGTTGAAGTGATGAAGATGTAAACAGAAGCTCGCCAACCTTCGCATGTCAGTCGGCAGCCTTATTTTGTTTATCTAATTGGTTGAGGTGATGGAATATGCCATTTGCGCGTGGGGCGTCACTGTTATCATCTGGAGCTGTCGCGTCCCTTGGAGAGCGCAGGTCATTAACGCGTCTAGACGCGTCAAGCGCGATGCTGACGTCCACGTACCACCAAGGTATCTAATTTCTTATTGGTATTATACTCCCCGCTAGGTCAGCTGCACCTTCCACGATGAAATGATAGTTCCACCAGAATACAATATGAACATCGAGCACTCCAGTAAACCAGATATTGATGATTGCGCTCTCGGCCATGTGTCAATATCAAAGGAATAAGCACGAGCAAGGAATGCTCGTACTAGGACCTTGAGCAACCTCATGCCACCTTGTCATCAGTACTTTCGTTGTTTCCAGTAGAACAAGTGCATCGAAACGTCTGTATCAGGCATCATGTTCGATGGACTCTTCATTCTCATCATTTTGTGCATGGTGATGACCATTGCGTGAGTATCACGAGTAAAGACCATCGACTATATAAGATTTGGCAAGCTGATTTGTTGGATCAGGTCTCTGCTGGCTGGAGCGCTACCCTTGTCATTTGCGCTTTCTCAGTCCCAGGTCCGACTGATCTCGACGATTGGCGTGGGCGTGTTGGTGGGGACGTCGTTGGTGGTCATCATCCCGGAAGGCGTCGAGACGCTCTACAGTGCAAGGAAAACTCATGAATCACATCCAAGACGAGATGCCGAGTTACGACCCATCAGTACGCCACTGCCTCAAGCTGGAGCTCCACCACTGGTCCGAGGGATAAATTCGATCTCCATACATGAAAGAGCGGAAGAACTCCATGCACCTAGTATCAACGACCTGGGTGCCCTGCCTGGACCGGTTATTCCTCCTACCGTTCCAGATGCATTATCGCCTGGTTCGGCAGCTGCAGGTTCGATCGGGATCCCTGCCCCTGAGCTCGCACCAGGAGAAAATGCATCCCAGCCACCTCAGGAACCGACCGAGCGAAGGATTGTTCAAGAGCGTTCACCACACGCATATATTGGCATCTCGCTTCTACTGGGCTTCGTGTTGATGTATCTGATCGACAAGATTCCTCAGCATGCCGTCAGCAGCGTCCAAGCGCAACGACGACCGCATCACATCTCGTTGGCCAATCTGGCGCAAGGTCTGTCTCGTGGGACGACGGAACCCGGAAGCTTCGACGACCATGAAGCGCACGTCGTCTCTTCCCGTCCGGCGCGCACCCTTTCGACCACCATCGGACTCGTCATCCATGCGGCCGCGGACGGCATCGCCCTGGGAGCGTCCTCATCGACCGCCAACATGAATCTCGGATTCATGGTCTTCTTGGCCATCATGTTTCATAAGGCCCCGGCCGCCTTTGGCCTGACCTCGGTGCTCCTCAAGCAAGGCGTCGGCAAGCGTCGAGCACGTGCCCATCTTTTGATCTTCAGTCTGGCGGCGCCCATGGGCGCATTGACGACGTGGACCTTCGTGAACGTTGCTGGACGAGGTCGAATAGACGCCGACGAGGACACTCGATGGTGGACTGGCATTTTGTTACTCTTCTCTGCAGGGACTTTTCTGTGAGTGTTCCATTTCTTAGTCTCGTCGGTTTTTTTAAATTCTGACCAGCACTCGACATGTTCCTCAAGAAAAATTCTTATCTGTTCCTCTTGACGTGTCCTCATGGCTTTCTTCTACGTCTAATAATTTTTTTATTTGCTGAACTCATGATATAACAGGTACGTGGCCATGCATACGATGCAGGAAGAACACGCTCCACCGACCTCACTCTCTTCCCATGACTTCTCGTCATCATCCAACGGGTATGCCAATGGTGGCGTCGGTGGTCGATATGGATCATCCAAGGAAGGGCCGCGGTTGCGAGACACCTTGGCCGCCGTTGGTGGCATGCTGATCCCTTTACTCACGCAATTTGGCGGCCATCATCATTGACGCTTCCGGAGTTCGGTGCTTCTGTATTATATATAGCGTCAATAGAGCTGGGATTTTCGAGCAGTCAGGCCTCCGTCTCCTGGAGATTGTTCGAGTATCTCCACAATCTGGAGATGGTCTCCAGATTAGGATCTGGCAGTCCGAACATAGCCTACCAACCTTAGCCGCCATCAGCACAACCATGGTACTGGAGGTAAAGCTGAAGCAGTTGTCGTTTCTATATCTTATATTAGTGTGATGGTTCTTGTTGGAGCTGTAACACCATGCCGCGCTGTTAATAATATACGAGCACCCTCCAATTTTGATACCATTACCGTCTCCACTTGGCGCCTCTGACATATCGTAGAACTACAACATCAATAATTTCCGCCCAGCCCTAGCAGGCTCTTGCTGGAGTTCCCCTTCGGGTCCCCGCGTTGGCTTTGTGACGGAGTCAACCCCAGAAGACATCTAGATCCTTTATTCTAATTCATCCGACGTCTTTTGCCATTCTCCGCCATTCTACCACCGAAGCATCTGGTGACACCCGTAGCTTGGGCGGTGTCTTCCATCTCGACCATCTCGACCTCGTCTCTTGACGTGTGAACAGCCCCCTCCTCTACCCTGTCGAAACCCACCAAAAGGGGAGAAGAGCACGTGGGGGCGAGGGCGACTACAACTCCAGGTACTATTTTCGATTCCTACCGAACAGGATAATTGATTGATTGATGGACTTGAGAAGAGGGGCATGATCACGACTTCGACGAAGTACAAGTACAACTCCAGTACAGCTCGACATACCGTAACAAGTGAGATTTCCCCGGAGATGCAAGATGCGAGATGCCGCCCTGAGGACCCTGTGGTGTTCTCCCCAAGCGATTTTTGCCTTCATTCGGGCTCACATTATAGTGCTAGGGCTGGACGACAACGACGACACGACTCTACGATATCACCAGGAACTGGTATTTGACGGGTGAAAGTGATCATCCTCGACTCCCATAGGCATCACGATTGTGTATGCACCGGACCAGACGGATGCACGCATGAACAGGCCATGGGCGAGTTGAACATCCCTCAAAGACGGACCTCGTCTATCGACGACGCCAATGCCCACCGGTCCTCGTTGAGCATGTCCGACGCTCTACCGCTTCATGCACCACCGGCGACTCGACGACTGTCATCCCGCGGTTCCTTGGCCGCACCGCATCGCGCACGACCCATTCCCACTTCAGGAAAACACCCGGTGCCCGCCATGCTCCAGAACCTGATGCCCTCCGCCCCGGCCTCGCCGCCGACGCCGGCGCCGAGTCCGACCCCGCAAGGTCCGGCCCCGATGTGGAACGACGCGCGGGAGGACGAGGATGCCTTTCTGCGTGACACCCGGTCCCATTTCAGTCGACTAGGCCGGGCCGAGCGACAGCGGTTTCTCGCGGAGGTGCTCAATCTGTGCGACTCGCAGCAGCTCAGCTTCGTGCATGGCTTCGTCAGTCCGCGTCTGAAGAGAGATCCATTCAGTTTTCTGCCCAACGAGCTGTGTCTAAGGGTATGCTGAACTCCGGTCCGCAATCAACGTAGACTCGTTCGCAAGTGTTGATGATCATTGATGCAGGTGCTGTCGTTCGTCGACGATGCCAAGACGTTGGCGCGGGCGTCGCAGGTGTCGACGCTGTGGCGAGATCTGCTGAGCGATGATATGGCCTGGAAGATTCTGTGTGAGAAGCACGCCTATCGGCGCTTGTCCGACGGCCAGTCTCCCTTCGCGCGACCACCTTTCGAACCGCTTCCGGCCCATGCGAGCGTGCGACCGTCACCGGCGTCGCTCATCCCTCGTCCCAAGAGCTCCCCGCAGACATTAGAGAGTGGCCATGGGTCGGCGACGCGCGTGGCGTCCGATTTGGCCTCACGGAGCTTCGATGGCATCACCGGTCCAAGTGCCGCCACCACCGCAACAAGACGTCCGATGACCATGTCCTACAAGGCGCATTTCAAGCAGCGGTACATGGTGGAGACGGCCTGGCGGCATGGAGGACGGGCGGTGTCGCACCACATCCAGCCGGACCAGGGCGTGGTGACGGGACTACATCTGACGTCGAAATATATCGTCGTCGCGCTCGACAATGCCAAGATTCATGTGTTCAATACTCGGGGAGATCACCAGAAGACGCTGATTGGGCACGTGATGGGCGTGTGGGCGATGGTACCCTGCGAAGATATCCTCGTCAGCGGGGGGTGCGATCGCGATGTTCGAGTCTGGGACATGTTGACCGGGTATGTTGAATATCTCCAAAAAAAAACGAGGGTCGATCGAGAAAGATCCACTGATGACTGACTCATTTCCAGCGAGAGTAAATATGTCCTACGAGGCCATACGTCGACGGTGCGTTGCTTGAAGATGTCGGCGGACGGATACGCCATCTCGGGCTCGCGCGACACGACCTTGCGGGTGTGGAACATCGAGACGGGGGTGTGCAAGAACGTGCTCATCGGACATCAAGCGAGCGTGCGATGCCTCGAGATTCATGGCGACCTGGTGGTGTCGGGCAGCTACGATACCACTGCGAAAATCTGGAGCATCTCCGAAGGCAAGTGTCTGCGGACCTTGGCCGGCCATTTTAGCCAGATCTACGCCGTTGCCTTTGACGGGAATCGCATCGCGACCGGAAGCTTGGACACGAGCGTGCGCATCTGGGATCCCAAGAATGGGTGAGTGTGGAAAATCATTCACAAGCTTATTGATATAATTAAACTGATGTGCGTCGCAGACAATGCTTGGGAATCCTGCAAGGCCACACCTCGCTCGTGGGTCATCTACAGATGCGCGGCATGACGCTGGTGACGGGTGGGTCTGATGGGTCTGTCCGGATCTGGTGCTTGCACAAGATGTCGCCCATCCATCGTCTGGCGGCACACGACAACAGCGTGACGAGCTTGCAATTTGATGATGTCCGGGTGGTCAGTGGTGGATGCGATGGTCGAGTGAAGGTGTGGGATCTGAAGACGGGTCATCTGGTGCGGGAATTGAGCGCGCCTGCCGATGCCGTGTGGCGAGTGGCCTTTGAAGACGAGAAGGCCGTCATCATGGCCTCGCGCAGTGGAAGGACCATCATGGAGGTTGGTTTTCTTGCACCACTCAACCCTGATATGTTATCCAGGACTAATGATATCCAGGTCTGGTCATTTGCTCCACCGGACGAATCCGAAAATGCTAGACTTCGACCCAGCAGTCCCGCTAGCTGTGATTGTGCGGACGAGGCTTCGACGGAAGATGGTGACGGGGATGGCGACGTGAGGATGGAAGATGCGTTGGACGATGATGGTCCTGATCCTCTTTCGAATGAGAAGAACGAAGACAGAGGAGGAATTACACACAGGTGAGATCGATCCTAAAATACAACAAACCTCGAAGTCGGTAGTTTTCGTTGCAAATTCAGCTCTTCTATCGGACGAATAACAGTCCATCTTCGTTCTACGTTCTTCTACATGAATGCTGTTCCAAACATTGTGTTGTCTCGTGCAGACTATGTTGGACACTTCCCGATGCTTTACGTCTCTACATGTGCCCTCGTGAGCATCTTTCAAGGGAGGATCTGTTCCAATTAGGCGTGTATACAAGCAAGCATTGGCTCGAGGCCTCGTCCAGCGGTGCGGTTCGAGTTTTGATGATTGGTAGAAAATCATAAGGGTCTGTACGCAGTGTATTTTATGGTGACGAACGTCAACATTAAACTGCCCTTTACACCCCCCCTCACTTCATGGGCCTTGACGCTGAATGATTGGACTGTCGTTACGCTTGTCCAAGTGTCGATGACGGAGATAACAATCCTAGCCCGGACTTAAGGTACCTGCTCGTGCCCCTCGATAGCCGTTGCCGATGACATCCGCAGAGCCTCCCATCACGTTTCCATTTCAAGGTTGCTCGACCCGCGTCCTCCGTTCCCAGTTAACCCACTCCCATGTAAATAGTTTCAATTCCCTGTCTTGATGCATTAAATTTCCTCTCACGATCCCCATCATCACTTTCATACATTTCACTCCAATGGCTCAAACACGTCCCAAGCTGGGGCCACCCAAATCCATGTCCAAGCCCCGCATCGAGCTCTTCTCGACCAACTATTTCGCAGCATGTGCTCTCGGTGGTATCGTCGGTTGGTTATCCAAAGGCCACCCACCCATCTATATCCTTCATCCTAATGATTCAATATAGCATGCGGACCCACCCACACTTTCGTCACCCCTCTCGACCTAGTCAGTCCCCTTCTACTTCCCCATCCCCCCCCCCTTTTTTGCCCACCCCATTAACATCTTCACAGGTAAAATGTCGGCGACAAGTAGATCCCAAGCTCTACTCCTCCAACCTTCTCGCCTGGCGGACGATTTTCCGATCTGAAGGTCTGAGGGGGGTGTTTTTCGGCTGGTCACCCACGTTAGTAGGCTACTCGTTCCAAGGAGCGGGTAAATACGGCTTCTACGAGGTTTTCAAATACCTCTATGGCGAGAAGATGTTCCCTGGAGCGAATAAAACGGTGGTATATCTCGCTGCGTCGGCCAGTGCGGAATTCTTCGCCGATGTCGCACTGTGTCCGTGGGAGGCCATCAAGGTACGGATGCAGACTACTTTACCCCCGTATGCGAGGACGTTAAGAGAGGGGTGGAGTAAGATTGTGAGTAAGGAGGGTTATGGAGGGTGCGTATATCCGTACTTCATGATTCCCGACGTGGGAGGGCTAGACATGGCACCCCAGGTCTCCATTAGCTGATGAATGGGGATGGTTATGTGAAGGTTATACAAAGGTCTCTATCCCCTCTGGGGTCGCCAAATTCCATATACGATGGTCAAATTCGCCACGTTCGAAAAGACCGTCGAAGTGATCTACAAGAACGTCCTAGGGAAACCGAAAGAGGCGTATAACGCGTTGCAACAGACCGGAGTCAGTTTCCTTGGCGGGTATATCGCCGGTGTAGGTTGTGCTGTGGTCAGTCATCCGGCGGATGTGATGGTTAGTAAATTGAATGCGGATCGTAAAGGTGTGTTGTTCCACAACTCCTCCCATTAATAAGACTACGCATCGTTGAATCGCGTGTCGATGGCTGACGGGATATTTGCAATATATAGCAGGCGAAGCAGCAACAACCGCCATGTCCCGAATCTACCGCAACATTGGTTTTCCAGGATTATGGAACGGATTGAGCGTGCGGATTCTCATGATTGGCACGTTGACCGCGTTTCAATGGTTGATTTATGATTCGTTCAAGGTCGCTTTGGGGGTGAGTTTTCTATTATTTCCTTCTTCTTCTTTTTACCTGTAACTAGTTCGTTATCCTGGTGACTGTGGTTATTGATGGTGATGATGGATGAGAGGAGCTGAGCTGATTGTTAATATGATATGATAGTTGCCTACGACTGGTGGTCATTAATAAATGCCTGAATCATCTCGAAGTCGGAAATGTCAGCCTCTCTGTACAGCTTTCATGTTTTTGTTTTGTCTCGTTTGTTATTTTATAATACGGAGAGACGGGCGTGTACAGTACTCCTAGGTAATGTGGTTTCTTCCTTTATTTCATGTTGAAGCTCGAGTTCAGATGTACTGTACCTACTTCTATTTTTTGTTGCTGTTAGGTGGCGTGTGGTCTGCTGCTCTCTAGCATCTGTCTTTAGTTGTTTTGAGCGTGTGGTACCGTATCTGTCTATTCAGTCTACTCTGCTTTCTCAGTTTCTGTACTATAGGATGAAAGCTAATTGTCTGAATGAGTTGGTTGCCCTATGACTTACATTTCTCTACCAGTCACATCTCTCAATATAGCGTATGGACATGCCTTAAATGTCCCCTGTATCTCTAAGGTAATGTATCGAGTAGTGTAGGCTGTCTCCCACTGCAGCCGTACGTCTAAAGCATGGTATCAATTTATCTAGCTAAGTATGTTGATCCCAACGCAACCAAACGCAACCTGCTTTTCTCTTAACCAGCACGCAAGGCACCGCCCAATAAATGGACACACACCCTTCAACGAAAATAGCTACAGTATCAGACTCCATTAACCACCACCTTTCCCATCCCCATCCCCCTCTCACCATCTTCACCACCTTCAATCCCACCACCCTCCCTATCCACCTCCCCACCAATCTCACCAACAAAATCATCCAAACACCCCGCCGCCGCCGCCACGAGTCCCAAATAGGGTTTACTCGGCCTAAGCACTCTGCTTAGATACTCGGGATGGAATTGCACGCCGACATACCACGGATGATCCTTCAATTCTAGGATCTCCATGCGTTCGCCTTTATCATCCTTTCCCACGAAATGAAGACCATGGGTGGATAGGAGGGGGATGTAGGATGGGTTGACTTCGTATCTATGTCTATGTCGTTCGAGGATCACATCTTTATTTTGACTCTTATTTTCCTTGGGTTTTGGTTGTTGTTGTTGTTGTTGGTCGGTGTTGTTTTGGTTTTGATTGGTGCTGCCCGTGCTGCTTTTGGTGGCGATATCAGTAGCATATAATCTCCTAATCTTACTCCATCCACTTCCCTCCTGCCACAAAGTCGGTCTCAGACCCAATCTCATCGTGCCACCCAATTTATCTTTATTAATTTCCGGCATGAAGATGACGACGGGATCTTTCGTGCGTTCATCGATCTCGACGGACGACGCTTCTTTGAGTCCGCAGACGTTTCTCGCGAACTCGATCACGGCCAATTGCATCCCGAAACAAATGCCTAGGAACGGCGTTCGATTCTGACGCGCCCAACGCGCGGCGGCGATCATACCCTCTGTCCCGCGTAGTCCGAACCCGCCTGGAACGAGGATACCATCCGCCGTGCAGATCTCGTGCCACGCTTTGTGGAACTCCGCCGGGCGTTCAATCGAGGTGGGTTGTTCGAGGTGAACGGCGTCGACCCAGATGAGGTTCAACCGCTTCGAACATCGCATCGCGGCGTGTTCGAGGGATTTAATCACGCTTAGATACGAGTCGCGGAGGTTGGTGTATTTCCCGACCAATGCGATGGAAACACTTTCGAAGAGTCGGTCTTGCGTGACGGTAAGTGTCTTCCATTCTCGCCATGTTTCTTGGCCTTTGGTGAGTAGGGATGACGGTATGGAGACTTCCTCGAGACGGAGGATGTGACGTAGTAATGGAATGAGTCCTTGTCGTTCGAGGAGGAGAGGGACGTGGTACGTCGACGATACGTCGTGCACGGCAACGACTTGCTCGGATTCGACTTGGCAGAACATGGCTAGTTTGTCGGTCGTGGTCTTTTCGAGGGGTTCGCTGCATCGACAGGCGATCTTTTATTGTTTCGAGAGAAAAAAAAACCAATTAGAAATATGAATAAATAAGGCGGAGATGGATTGACGCCAGGTGAAACTGCCGAGGGATGGAGAAATGGGAATATAATACGGTATTACTCACTAAATCTGGACTCAAACCCGCGCTACGAACATCCTTGATTGCCTGCTGCGTCGGCTTCGTCTTCTGCTCGCCATTGACAACCGGAATCAACGACACGTGAATCTGCAAGAAATTGTCTTTTCCCGCTCGTCGTCTCAACTGGCGCATCGCTTCGATGAAGGGTCCACTCTCGATATCCCCCACCGTGCCACCCAGCTCGATGATGCAGATATCCGGCTCTTGATTCGTGTCGTCGACAGGGATTCGAGCTACTCGCTCGATCCAGTCTTGAATCGCATCTGTTAAATGCGGGACTACCTGCACTGTTCGTCCGAGATAGTCTCCTCGTCGTTCGCGCTCAATCACGTGCTGGTAGATCCGACCCGTCGTGATGTTGTTTTCCCGTGTCAAGGTGATGTTCAAGTAGCGTTCGTAGTTGCCCAGATCGAGATCAACTTCGCCGCCGTCGTCGAGAACAAAGACCTCACCGTGTCTGATTGATATCAGTCAATCAACGAATGAAATCTGTCATTGGATATTTGTCTTTTTGTATGGAATTAACGAGAGATGGTCATACTCAGTGGGCGCCATGGTCCCGGCATCGACGTTCATATATGGGTCGATCTTGATGGACGAGACGTGCAGCAATAAAACACGTTAGTTTTGTTTGTTTGTTCGCCGTGACTAATAATGCATGCTGCCTCGGATCACCTATCTTGAGTCCAATTGTCTTGAGTAGCAGTCCGGTCGAGGACGCTGCGGAAGATCAATATCAATGTAAGATACCTCAACATCACCAAGCGATATGATTCGAGTCATACCGATCACGCCCTTGCCAATGCCGCTGATGACACCTGCCGTACCCCATTAGCTGGCATCAACCAGAGCGATTTCGCAAAGAACTCACCTCCAGATACTAGAACGTACTTCATGATGGCGAATGTTGTTGCTGTGCAAAGATGGAGATTCGAGTCGGCCCCCGAAGGGGAAGAGAAGAAGAGAAGGGAAAGAAAGAGAGGAACGAGGAACTGCGAGGGGTTGGGTTTTGGTTGTGGTGGGGCACGCGCGAGAAACGCGTCATGACACGTCCCAGGCGTGTTAAGTGGGTCAATAAATCATTAGTAGAGAGAGCACGAACCACACGCACTGAGACCATCCCATTTAAGGGATACAAGATCAACCTCAATACGCTCTGCGTATTGACCGATGTCGAAGATGGCCCTCGTAATGTACATGGTAGGTCTATCCAACCCCAGGTGAAAGTCGTAATTGAAACATAAAACAGATTCAAACCGGAACAGATATAAACAAGCATGGAAGGGCAAAGCAGCAAATTGGCCTCCAGCAGATCGAATCAAGAACAATGCCCTCTCATCAAAAAAATAATTCCAAGCCGTGATGCGTCGTCGTCGCCTCATCCAGGCATGACCATATCGTCGTACCGTCCATCATTCATGCGTCCAAATCATGCTCGTGGAGAACCGATAGCAAAAAAGACAATGTCAGGCTTGACTCATACCGAGAAGACCAAAGTCCAACCTACAAACTCGGATCATCTTCCTCTTCTCGCGCCCGTGCTGATGCCCCGGCACGCTCATTCCCCTTCTTGACCGGAATCGCACAGCCCTGACGCTTCAAGGCCCGGGTCAACGGCGTACTCGGCCGCATCCCGGGGAATTCCTTGGCGGTAAACACGGTGAACACGTCACTCATCGTGCTGATAATCACCGGCATGAACCCTCCCGGTCGAAGATTCTCCATGTCGATCCGCATCAACACGAACTTCAACCGGTACCGTCCATGGGTGCGGCACGAGAGATCGGGAAAGCAGAAGAAGCAGCCTTCCTGCTCGTTTTCGTCCAGCGCGACGAAGGGCGACGCCACGAGCGTGCCCATCAGCCGTCGGTTGACTCGTCGCTCTTGCCCCGAGATGGCCGTCTCGTCCACAGTGCCATCCTCGTTCCACAACGTACAATGCACGACGTTGAAGGGATACCGTAGCTCGGCCGCATCGGACCCGTTGCCCGGCGCCGGGTCTCGGAGCACCAGCTGCACGATCGGTGGAGGGTCAATCACTCGTCGATCCCGCTCGCCAAAGCCACAGGCGCGCGCTGCCCGGGGTTGCTGTCGCACTTGGATCTCGTATCGAGCCAGACTGGACAGGAAGAACAATGCATGAGCAATGATGATCCTTATGTCAGGGACACACGGTGACGGGATCCTTACTTGGGTCCTGACGACGCAGGCTCCGGTACGGCAAAGGACGCCTCCGGCCGCGACGGCGGCGGCCCCGCGAAGCTCGTTCGGGCGGCACTCGCTGCTGCAGACGGTGTAGGCAGCCCCTCCTCGGGACCTCGGTAGTCGGGATACCCTGGCGAAGGATAAGGCGCGGCCTCGCGACTGGGTGCGCATCGTGCTGACCGTCAGCCGTCATGTATCCCCAAACACGTCAGCCTCGCGGGCAGGGGGCAGAGGCTACTAACCGAGGCTCGGCGGACCAGCCTCGTTGCTCCAGTCCAGGCAACGCCGGTCGACCGCCATAGTCCACCGGCGCGTGCAGTGGGGGTCCATAACCCGGAGAATAGGACGGGTCGGAGCGCGGCGGCGTGTAGGGTTGCACGGGCGCCGCAGCACGCTCTCGGGCGGGCCATCGTTCATAGCTGGACGGAGCGTAGAAGGGGGGTGATTGATAATGCGGTGACTGGTGATGTGGTGACTGGTACTGTGGAGATTGATACTGTGGGGATTGATACTGCGGTGGTGGTGGCGCGAGTGGAGGTACCGCGATGGGCGCCAGCGGAGGAAGGGTCGGCGCACGAGGACCACGTCGAGCGGGAGGTGCCAAGAATGAGGGCGGTGGTAGCGGAAATGGAGCCGGCGGCGGCGCCTGTGCGGCCATCATGGGTAAAGGCGCCGGAGTGGTGGTCGAGGATGCTGATGCTCCGGCGGCCGTCACGTCTTCGCGCGGGTACAGCGGCGGCGGAGGCGGTGGACGTGAGGACATGAGGCGTCGACATCCACATCAAGACGAGGCTGCCGCGGTGGCTCGAGTGGGTCGCACGCGTGTCGAGACGTCGGCAGCATCGACCCTTGGGGGGAATGCTGCAACGTACTGTACGTGGGGATGCTGAATACGGATTGCCCACGCTGCAGGTGGATGACGATGCTGAATGTCCCGGTGCCTTGCGCTCGCGTCGTCAGGTCCCGCACCGTCGGCGATCTCCCTCGTAGCCTCGTAGAATGATGCAGTAGTTCGATGCAGCTAACTGTCGCCACGGTGATGGATGGCGGTAGCTTCCAGCGTGAGGGTGTGTAGTCGGTCCAGGTCCGGTCCAGTATCGGCGCGCGATCTGGTTCAGCGCCCGTTGCTTGTGCGCGCCGCGGCGGGGTTCTTGAATGGATCGTCGAGACCCCTTCGTGGACCCTCCCTCGTGCTCTGACGCTGCACGCGGTCCCGGCCTTATTTAGACGCGCGACTGCGCTTGTGCGATTCTGACGCAGTCGCGGAGACGTGACGATGCGTCTCTTGAAACGAAACGTCAGGTGTCGGCGCCATGGGTCGTCGACGAGGTCGTCGCAGGGCCCGTGGCGCGCAACCGTTGCCCTTATATAAACTTCAATGCGGACGACGTCCGACCGAAAACAAACGTTTGGCGCGCTTGCCCGAA
>QQTW01000439.1_pt1 | contig 26039 bp, 24 predicted proteins | sample 1904831 | NCBI WGS metagenome assembly QQTW01 (sample SAMN09435610, study PRJNA476489) | Subsurface metagenome, whole genome shotgun sequencing project. | reverse complement strand
GTGAAGGGTTGAGCGAATCGCGCAATGGCTGTAGCTTCGGACGGGAGCCTCGCGCTGTTCTTGGAAGATAAGTCTCCTCGGAAGGGTGCTATAGGAGAGACCGGACGTAGGTTCGGCCAACGCCACGGAAGAGCAGGAAGCACTGGGGACAAGCTGAGCAGCAGCTTCAGTGGTCCAGAGGGCAGTTTCGAAGAACCTAGCTTACTCAGCTCATCTTTCAGATCCAGACGACGCAAAGCCCCAAGCACACGGTCTTCGAGATCGTTGGCAAGCACACCGCCATCCGCCGGCAACGTGGGGTCAATCCTCTATCTCAATGAAGCATTGCACGGGGGAACAGATTGTTGTTCGGCGCAAAAAGCTGCTTGCGGCCGGGTTCGGGGCGTCTTCGAAGCTGACGCTTTTGTCTTCCTCGCGTGCCAATACAAAAATCACGTGCAATTAACTTTGCGACCAGACAGAACCGTTATTGACTCTTTATTCGATGCTTTTAATGACAATGCGATTTCGGCCGCATACACTGGCCAATACCGACTAGCCCAGAGCTGGCGAATATTCGCTCTTGCACTGCAGAAGGAGCTCTCGGTAAGAGCAAATCGAAATCGTGCCAGCCGTTTACTACAGTCGAAGCGGTTGTCAAAAGATAAAGATAGTGCCCGTTATGATGGCATGACTTCGAACACAAAAGGTGACCGTCGTAGTACTAATGGATCTCAATCCCGACCAGCCAGTGCCCCAAGAAAGCTACCGAAAACTGTATCCTTGGACGGTGGGTCGAATATGGCCACTCCTTTGGTTAGGCCTATGCTGAGTACGGCGGTCAAAAGCTCTCTATCATCTGATAAGGATGCGCTGGATGAACACGACTCCCTGGAACTACCCGAACCTAGATTCCAAAAACGCTCCCCGCAAAAGCCAGTCGAGAAGACATCTGCCCTGTCCAGACTCCGATCACCTAATGACGACGAGGAAAGTGCCATTGAAGATGGTAATTCCGCGAATTCCGATACAGAACATACTCCACCACCAGGTGGTTTCTACGACGTTGATCGTCGTATGAGTGAGCGGCGTGCTGCCATGCACAATTACCGTACGACGCCTCGGCAGTATCTAAGACTCGATCCCATTCAGACAATGGAGAACAACCCTTTTGTTCCAAGGTTTGATCGGCATGATTCTAATGAGAGCTTTCAGATGTTCTCTACGTCAACGGACAGCTCGCATCGTTCAAGATCTGTGATAGATTCATTTGCGAGTAGTCAAGGATCCGGAAGCTCTGGCCTTGTCCCCGAGCGATGGAACATAGGTCGCCGTCAGAGCAATCTCCAGGACTCATCAGGATCCAGTGCACTGTATGGACCTCGGGGTAGCTCGCCCTCCCGTATTAATATAGGATCACGAGAGGAGGCTTGCTCAACAAGCGCTTCGGTTGCGGCCCATATTCAAGAACTGGAGCGGCCGACAACCACGACACGGATTCTGCATGAAGAGGACACTTGTCCTGGTGACCAGGCACCTGAAGGTGACAGTGGAAAGACTAAGGGCCCGGCAGAAATTATGTTTGTTGAATCGGACTTTCAACCTTCCTCAGATGATCCGCCGGCGGCTTTTTGGTCCGCCACGGGAATGCTCCGCCAATTGATTGACTACCATTTGCATCAGCTTTCGGATGTCCAGCTCCCAGCACATGTACTTCTCCTCGTTGAGCCATACATTGAGCATGATCTTCCTGACGTTCTTGTCTCGTCCATCTTCCTGGATTATCACACTCAACTTACCTCGCTATCCCTACATGTACAAGCCTCACAACTGCGCAAATTGGCTTCTGCTCGAGTTCCTGACATCGCTGAATGCGGAACCTATGGAATTGAAGTTGGGGGACCCTGGTGTACGACGTGTAATAAATCCAGCAAAGGCGACCAGGCTGGGTTCTGCACACGCTGCCAACAATATTGGGCACCCTGTCCTATCTGTGACGGAGACGATCCGTCGTCATTACTGAGAGAATATATATCGGATGATACTGCAGGGCTAACGGATAAAGAAAAGTACTTCGGAGAAAGAAATTGGGGCTGGTGCCAGGGCTGTGGACATGGCGGGCACATTAGCTGTCAACGCGCGTGGTGGGATGATATACAGGGTAGTGAAGGTGGCTGTCCTACTCTTGGCTGCTTACACGACTGCGTGGCAGGATATCGACGGGTAGAGGCCCTTCAGCGCAAAGCTGACAGCAAGAAGGCGTCGGCGGCTGTGAAAGGAGACGCTTGGGTTGTGGGACAGTCTCGGGCTGTGGAGCAGACGCGAGGCTTGATGGGAACGGCGGGAAAAGATGGTCTAGTACTGCAAGAACACATGAACACTAGACCGTCTACGACTGCAAGAGGTCCCCTCAGTATGGCTGCTATGGGACGGACTGGCAGCGGAGGGAAAAAGGTCAGGCTCCTGGTGCCAGATAGAGAGACGAGCGCACATGATACCGAGAGAGTAAGAGGGGAGGGAAGGACGAGTGCTTCGGCACCTTCATGATGTTTTCTAGTGATACCCAAGCTGTTAGTTTTATTCCAATTAAATGACCATTCTACATTCGTAGTCCCTATGCACAGAGTGCCCAATTCGCTAGGAGTCAGATTATCCAAGCCATGAGGCTCCGGTGACGAACCACGTGACCCACCAAGCCAAACCCTAGTAAATGCACGCTTTAGATTCCATTGAACATCACATCACGACAAACCCGACAAAGACCAAGCTACCTACCACCTCCTCAATCAGACCTTCCTCACCACCCAATCCCACACAATGGAAAACGAAAAAGGCGAACTCGTCGACCTGTACGTCCTTCCCCTCTCCAACCCCCCTTTCCTTACCCTCCCCTTCCTTTCTTATTCCCAACCCCTTCCAAGTAATCCATCCCACTAACTTCACCCCCCTTCCCAAAAAACAGCTACGTCCCCCGCAAATGCTCCGCCACGAACCGAATCATCAAAGCCAAAGACCACGCCTCGGTGCAAATCTCCGTCGGCAAAGTGGATGAGAATGGGCGGTACACGGGGGAAAACCAAGTGTATGCGCTGTGCGGGTTTGTGCGCGCGATGGGGGAGGGGGATGATTCGTTGAATCGGTTGGCGCAGAGGGATGGGATGTTGAAGGGGGTTTGGAGTGGGCAGAAGATGAGATGAGGGGGGATGGGGGAGGTGAGTTGTGTTTTTTTGTTGTTGTGTTGTGGAGGTGTGTGCGTGGGTATTTGCGTGGTTGTGGAGGAGGGGAGGGGAGGGGTGGGAAATGTTCGCTGATCATGTGTAAAGCAGCAGAAGAACGTACGAGAAAAAATCACCATAACTCAGGAAAAAGAGGGGACGAAAAAAGGATTGATGATGATGCTGCTACAGCGGTAACTACTACCTACCTATCAACAACAGCCCATCCATAATCCCGTCCATCCCCCCTTTCCCAAAAAGAAAAAAAACAATCAACAACATCCCTCACCAACCCCCCCTCTGCTTTTCCTCTCTCTCCACTCCGCTCCACCTCATCCATCTTCTATCCATCTCCATCTATCCATCTCCCTCCCCTTCCCTCCCCTCCCCTCCCATCCCCCCCCCTTTCCATCCAATCCATCCAAAAACCCGGCCAATCTACCTCCCCTCCCTACAAAACCCCGCCCCAAAAAGCGTGTGGTATTCGTAGGCTTCATTCTCCTCACCCCAATTCTTCCCATGGGGAATTGAAGGAGTTGTATACAAAAATTGGCCGCAGATTAAGACATAACGCCTTCTGAAGAGATAAAACATTCCCCTCGAGATATCATGTTACTGGGTTTATCACAGATACGGGCGGTACAATTTTCTTTTCATAAAAAGTAAAACGAAGAGGAGAGGACTACCTACTCTAGTTGTTAAATATACTTCTTTTTCCGTCTTGGCTTGGGACGAAGTAATATCTTGCAGTTTACTCTCTGTGATGTAGGATGATGGACTAACGTCAATCAATGTATTCAGGAATGCTTAGATTTTTCACTCTATCTATTGCCAAGTGTTGCGAGAGAATATCTTTAAATCCGTGCACATAAACGTTAGAAGAGTTCAAGGAAGGTGGTAAAGTATGTTATGTATAGGTATAAGTGATTGGATACGTTTGCCAGGACCCACTATGTACAGGTTTTTAATCTATTGACAAACTCCGCAGCGCCCTGTCCAAGTTTCTGCAAGGAAAGACGGTCCTCGATGGAGGGGGTATCATGTGCTTCTTTTCCCACCAAAAACCCCCGGGGTAAACTCCATACATGCAATTTCGTTCTGTTATCATTCTATGCAATTCTCGATCAATTTGTGTCCGGCGCCATAGGGAAAAATGCAGGTTTTCTGAACGAATGAACAAGAAGTGAAAGAGGAACTTAGATAGCTCGAAACTTGGCACTGCCAGGATTTCGTATCTTGGTGTTGGAGAGCGAACGACCCTTGATATGTGCAGCTGCGTGGGCATTACCGCTGAGAATGGTGGAACGTTTGGCGGTTTCGCAGGATGCGCAGCGTTTTTCGGGTCCTAATGAACCAGAGTTGGCGGCAGAGGTAGGAACCGCGCTGGCAGTGCCGGTGAAGCGATTGTCCATACTCGTAGTGGGGATGACGACCCCGCTGACAGTCATGGCTTGGGCTGAGGGTACTGGAGCTGATGCAGCTATCGAAGATTCTCGGGTCTTGTAGACAATTGAACGGGTAGTGATCATTGTAGTCGCTGGGGTGACCGCTGGTTGCGCATTGGCAGTGACAGTGACAGTCTTCTCGGAAGCTGGAGCTTGAGCGGTGACGGTGACTGTCTGCTGAGCGGCCGCTGGTGGGCCACTGGATTGTGCCACGGATGATGCAGGCGCTGCTGCAGCTGCCGGTTGCGATGATGCTGGAGCTGCCGGTTGCGACGATGCTGGCGAGGATGCGGAAGATTCACCGGCGGCTCCACTGCCGGACGCACTACCTGTGCCGGGTTCGAAGATGTTTTCACCCGCGTTAAGCTTTTGGACGTAGCTCTGAATGGCAGCGCGATTGATGTCCTGACCATCAGCGAACTTGACGGCACCGGTGTTTGCTGCCTTGGATTGGCTCTTGCTTTGGTCCTGCGAGATAGAGATATCCATGCAAGTAGTATACTTCTCGGCCAAACCCTGAGGCAGTCCCGCAGTGCCGGGGGCGGTATCCCAGTCCCACACCCAATAGACAGTGTAAGGTTTGCCAGAGGGCGCGTCCTGAGGGATTTTGAAATTGTTTTGGCACCAAACGTCTTTACCCATGAGAGGATCGGCTTCGTGCTCGAATTCACCTTGGCGTTTTGCAGAAATTTGACCGCCGTTGACTTGATAGCATTGGCCGTCATCGTATGGTTGCGTTGTCAGAAGCTTTCCCCGTTTGTCGCCTCCAGTACCCTCAGCATTCCACACTTTGTGGATGGAGAGAAATTTCTCGTCAGTTTTGGGATCGGTTGTGCCGTAGATGTAGACTGTTCCACGGTTGGGTGCTTTACCCTGCTGGGTTTCAGGCAGCGTGACATGGCCGTTTTCCTGGTATCGCAGAGCTACCATATCACCGGCGGCGGCGTTGAGCATTGGAGAACCATCTGATTGCTTGGGCTGCTGTTGTGACTCCATGCACATTGGATCGGAGTCCAAAATTTTGTTGCCGGCAGGCCTACCGTTGGGCGGTAGGAGGTGAACCATGGCCTTGTCAGCGTTGACTCCAGGACCGCGTTTGGCGTTTGCTCGTGGAAAGCCTGGTGCACCTACGAAGGTACCATTTGGAGCGATGACGTTCATGTCTTCAACCCACGAATGTGCGTTGACGGAGGAGAGGAGCGAAGCTGCCACCAGGGCAAAGCTGCTCTTCATGGTAAGCTGCATGATGTATTTGTTCTTGCAGAAGTAGGGTCGAGGTGAGTGCTGTTCTGTAAAGAGAGCGGGAGTCGATGGAAGAATGGGAAGAGCAAAGTAAGAATTATAGTAGAGCGAAGATAGACACGGCCAGCATGATAATAATAAAAGTGAACAATTGAACAAGAAGTGAAAGGAGGACAAAGAAAGGCTTTGTCAATAGGCCTGCTGTTGACTGAACAAGTGCTGGTAGACAATGGGAAAGGTGGATGGTAAGGAAGAACAATAAGGAAGGAGCGGACAATGAGATTGATGTAGAAGCACAAAACCTATTATTATTGTCTTCACATGGTTGGTGACCGTGTTGTGACCCCGAGGGGACTGTGAAGGCAGCGAGGTTCTTGGAGTTTCAAGCTCTTCATGATCACTATAGACCAATGAAGAAAGATGAAGCAACTGATATCAGGTTGACAGGCTGTCTCAGGATGGCCTTTGAAAAGAACCAGCAGTTTAGCAACCTAACCGTGCCATGAGCAATGGCTACCAAACAATGGTTAAGCCATTGCCTGCAGCAGACACGGAGTCGACGCGAGTGGTGAGAGGCCGGAATCGAATGGCCCAGATGGTCAAAGGTAGAATCAAGCTTTTGAGGCTCAACGAAGGGAGTCAAGCATCTCATTGCCAAAGCAGTGGTCCAGATGCAGTAGGAGACGGAAAAAAGATGAGGCAGCCGGGGAAGTGTTTCAGAATCGTTGATGGCCGGTGGCAAATCCGAAGATCCAGTCACATCGCCAAGACCCTGTCGTGTTTCAGGTCTAGTGTGTTTCGGCTGCTGTTCCCTCTCCGTCCGAGACTCCGAGGGGTCCAGTCAAGTTTGGAAATCACTCCCACGGTCAAAGAGCAACATCAGCGAGTCAATTGGTGATTCTAATTGTAACCTGCGCAATAAATAAATTACATGGAAAATGCAAGTCTAGATTCCGACTCAGCTCTACCATACGATCATGATGTTTCCGACTTACCATCGACAACCGTACAGAATGGCCTCCCTTCCCTCTCGTTCGACTTGAAACGTCGCATCTTGACATTATTATTCCACTGTCTTGTTCACGATAACCTCTGACATTGGGACCAGAAAAACTGCGTAGAAGACTGTAGCCTATCGTGTCGCTCACACTTCCAATACCTTCGTGTTCGATTGCTTGCTGACTACATTTAGCTCGCAGCCAACAATCACGTACGGGTAAGTATATGTCAAGCTACCTTTCATATTGCGTAATTGGCCGAAACGTTGTTGATGAGACCATAAATGCTTACCCGGTGCATGGAGAGAGACGCTTTGTCTGCGATGGTTAATCCTCTGTCTCGTCTATCTTTTATCTTCCTTTTCCCAGCAAGCAGGGCATTCGAAACGTCTATTGACATACACATGTCGATTGCTCTGCTGGAACATAGGATAAAGTCTCGTTTGTTCTGTCCTCTTGTGGCGGCTGTCGTGATCCGGAGAATTAGGTGTTGTCCATGGCGCATCGCTGTCGGCTACAGATTTCTCAAGCAACGGCCCGCTTTGAAACCTCTCAACACCCGTCTGTTATTATTCTTAGCCACGAAACTTGTCCCGGCTTCGGCACGGAATATGGACGCGCAATAGATGGGCTTTCTTATTATGATCCCACTGAGTCGTTTTACTGGTTGCCTTCGTTTTTCCTTGCCACATTTCATGTGTTTGTTTCTCAATCTGTACATCTTAATCTCTTGACGCTCATTCAACCACTCAAGCACTCGAGCTTTGCGTCTCCAGCTGCAACAGTGTCTCAACAAACACATCATGAGATGGTTACGGAGTCTCGGCATCTGCGTGTTCGTTCTGATAACATGTTCAACAGCCATGACGACTGCGGAAAGGCTTCCAGGTGTGCAGCCCAGAACGACCTCGAGTAACAAGGACTTAGCGAGGTCCCCCAATTCGTATCTAAGACACAGAGTACCCATTCGGAATAAGCGCCTTCAAAATCTGGCGACCCGAGCTTTTAGAGAGGTCCCCGATCTCCCTCCTGGCTGGAGGGCCATTTGGGAAGGCGTCACGACAATCCAAGGGATTCCAGCACCTTCCCAGCGACAGATCACCGATTTCTACTCTGCAATTTTGGACGCTGCCCTCGAGGGGCGGATTCAAGGCGACACGGTACAAAAGGTTTTTCATCTAGGGAACCTGGCCCTCCGATTCCGGAGCCGAGGCAGGGCGCACCCGATTGTGACTCCGGAACTGGTCCTTGCAACGATGATAATGCTGGTGCATTTTGCTCTAGGGGGGTTCATAGATTTTTTCGCGGCTCAACTTTGGCATGAGGTCGATGACATGAAGGTGTTGATTACACTTTCCGTCACCGGCAGGGTGTCCGAGGGTTTGAGACTCACTTGAGTGCAGCTGGCGGCCGGAAGAGCTCCTAGAGACGATGCATAGCAAACATACATTGCAATTAGAATCCAGTGGGACGTGGCAGGAATGTTTGATGGAGCAATCTCTTGCGGCGTTGGCAATGAGGAACGATAGATCACAGAGAAGGGGCAGACATGGTGTTTTGCTTTGACACTTAGAGTGGCTATAGAAGCAGCAGTGGCTTGATCAATATGATACCCAGACTCGTATGCCATAATCATCATGCTCACGTTTCGATCCCTACCATGCCATCTGCACATCGACTTCCCAAGCTTCTTCGGCCGATGTGTCCCCCCTTTGTCAAACCCTCATAAATCACCATACGGCACTAATGAGCCATACGAGGACCCATGGTTTCGTTCTTTTGTGCTTGACGCTCCGCAGACTGCAGAATCATCAGTACTGCTGCCACGGTTCGAAGCAGCATCATAGCGAGGAGAAACCCACCTCAGTCTCCTGCAAACTCCCACCCTCCAAGATCTTAATCATGCATTCATCCTCATTATGTGTCCCGAACTCATTCTCCAGTATCTGCTTGCTCGCTTCGTCGTGTGCGTTTTGAGCTCCGTGTCTACATTTACGAACATCAGCCATTATCGCACCTTGGTTGAAGGAGGCATTGATCGACGAAGGGAAGTGGAAACCATCATACTTATGCGTCACGAAAATCTTGAACCCGCTCACCACGTGCGCTAGGGGGATGGAGCGGTCTTCTTTCCAGTTTTGGACAGATTTGACGTCGTCGACGAAAATGACAAAGTCATCTTCTTTGCCCTGGTAGTGGACTTTGGATTGGTGAGCGTTTCCACGGGGCATTTCGGCGTGATTAATTGGAGATTGTGGGCTTGATGAATAGTCTGCGTGTTGAGTTGGGATGGTTGTATGGAGTAGAGTTGTTTACAGTCGGTTTGGTACGCTCGTGACCGAATGACAGCTGGGAGCGTTACGGGTAGCGGCCACGGGACCCGCTGACGTCATTATGACAGGGATGATCTCGTGGGTTTACAGGAAGATGACTTTAACCTCTTTAGGTATGGTCAGAACTGAGATCGGGTAAAATCATCGGGAGTAAGCAGCCAGCCAAGCCAGCCTCACAACCTCACAACCATCACCAGACCCTTCGGACTCACTCGGTCTAGGTATCTACATACCCCTTTTATATGTATATTCATGACCTGCTTATTCTGTACGTCAATGCTTAGACAGCGGCATTCTGAAGCTGTGTAGATACAGATAGCACACTACTCGAGTGACACAGCTTAAATCCAACGTCGGATACAGACGTGTGGTAGGTAGATAAGCCGGAACCATTGTCTGGCAATTGCTCCTTCAGTTATCTAGCCTCAGAGAACGGTAAGGTAGGCAGTCATGAAGGACTCGAAGTCAGCCACCATGTCACCCACCTCTTTGAAGCCGACGTACCATAAAGGAAGCCTTCTCCGCATTTTCGTATTACCTGACAGAGAGCATTGGGCTGAAGTCATATATCTTCCAATTTCTGTGACGAATATGTTCTCTCTAGGACTGTGTACCGTTACCCTTACTCTCGTATATCTGTCATACTGCTTTCCGTCCGAAGAACGATTGCCGCTGCCAAAAGCGGACCATTCTCCTTTTACCCCAGACTTTGATAAATATGTCACTCAACTGATGAATGATTGGCATGTACCCGGCTTCACCATTGCTGTAGTAGATGGCGATGAGACTTTCAGCAGAGTACGTATCGGCAAACTCTAGCTCGTGTGATGCCAGCAATAACAATGGTATAGGGGTATGGAAACTCGCTCTATCCTTATTTCGAGATTGCCCCGTCCACTCTGTTCTATACTGGCTCCACAACAAAAGCCTTCACCGCTGCTGCCCTGACTCTGCTCATGGAAGATGATACCAACGCAAGCAACCCATTAGCATGGCGCACACCAATCTCGTCCCTGCTCCGCCAAGACTTTGTCCTCCCAGACGAAAACGCCACCTCACAGGTAACGCTCGAAGACGCCGCATCTCATCAAACTGGCATGCCTCGACATGACACTAGCTATGGCGGACAGCAGTCCAGCCTGCGGGATGTCGTCCGCAACCTCCGCAACTTACCCATGACAGCCGAACCAAGGGTCCGATTTCAATACTGCAACATGATGTACATGGTTTTATCCCATGTCATCGAGACTGTGACAGGATCGTGGATGGGTGATGTTCTTTCGGATCGCATATGGAACCCCCTGAATATGACACGATCATACTTTTCATTGCATCAAGCGGAACTGGCCGTCGGTGAAGGAGCTGCAGAGCTGTCGGCTGGTCATGTTTGGAACAACCATACGAAGAAGTACATCCAGACCGAGTGGATGAATAATACACTAGTCGCAGGTGCTGGACATGTCATCTCCAATGTATTGGACTATGCGAAATGGCTGCAATTCCTCATGAATGAAGCACCACCTCTATCGAAAGCCGGCCACCAGACGTTGCGCGACCCAAGGATCACTCTAGATTCTGCATCCCTGCCTGGCTTTGCTGGGTTTACTGGCAATTCATCTTACGCTTTAGGATGGACCATCGAAAACTACCGGGGAGAACCACTCATTAATCATGGTGGCGGATTACCCGGATTTGGAGCCAAGATTGGTTATCTCCCCAACCGACACTATGGTATTGCTACAATGGGTAACACAGCCGGAAGCAGCAACATTGTGGGCGAGATCCTTTTCTACCGCCTCTTGGACGATTACTTGAACGTGCCTACGGAAGAAAGAGGTGACGTCGCCGCCGTCTTCGAGAATTTACTGATCATTCCAAAGATGGAGCAACTTCGAGACCCAGTCAAAGCGCTGTATCCCAATGCCACCACAGGAAATGACACGGTTCCGTTATCGAAACCCTTGAGCAATTACACGGGGACTTTCTACAACGCCGGATACCGTGACATCACCATCCTTCTCGCACGAGATGATGATCCACAATCCTCGCATCGGCAGCATCATCATCTCCGCTCCATTTTCGACCGTACTTTTCCTTACGTCTTCGATTTCATCCACGTCAGCGGCGAATCCTTCATCCTCAAAGGCCAGATATCCACACCTTATGGCAAACTGGATCCTATGGATCCCGTGGATGTGATATTACTGAAAGCAGAATTCCGCCTCGGTGAGGATGGAGAGGTGGCCGAGTTCGGGGCCGCCTTGGAGCCGGAGATGGGGGAGGAAAAGATTTGGTTTAAGAGGGTGAATGGCGCGTAGTAGTCAACGCTACTTACCTGCCATTTCCCTTGCAATTTGGGCGTAATGTCTAATTTCCAATGATGATGACTATGTCCAGGGTAATGTGTATTATATCACCCAAAAAGCGCTGCATTAATTGTATTTGAGGGGAGGGGTCGATTCGTATAAACGACTCACTCCACGTGCAAATAAAATCATACAACACCCTAAACCTACCAATGATCATAACACAAAGAGGGACTTACTACAAATCTCCATAGCTCCCAAAACAACTCCTAACAAGATCTTAGCTCATGAGTAGTTCTACAAGTATTTCAAATCGAGCCTGTACTCGCTTCCATCCTCTTCCACCCCCGCCCAAAAATTAAACATTCTAGAATTGGCAGCGCGCTCTTCCCCTTTTCCCCTTTGGCCAACCTTCCAAAAAAACCAATGTACACATACTAGTCTCCATCCAGTTCTCTTACCTACCCCGTTCTATCCACATACATATCACGACCTACTCCTTCCCAAAAATAAAAGGTTTGGCAAAGCTTATTGGTAAATTTAATATTCTGATGGCGGGCGTATTAAGCGAGTTTTGGTAAGGGGATGTGTTTTTTTCGGTATTTGCTTTGTTTATGAGGAGGGGGAAGATTCGCAAAGAAAGATAGGAGAAATTATGAGGGGATGATTGGGGGGGGGAAAGAAAGAGGAAGGGGAAGAAGAAAGATGATATAGTACTAAAGTATTTCTTCGAAACGCCCGATAGCGATGGAGAAAAGAGATGAATGGAAATGAAAAGAATTCCCTGCTGATAATGGTTCGTAAGATAATGCACATAAAAATAAAAGTCGCTTGTTTTATTCGGTGAAATGGAGTATTCACCCACGTTTCTATATGGTGATTAGATTATATTCCCCGGAGGAGCTTAGGAGAGATCATGGGAGATGTATCAGATGTATTTTTCTTCAAGAATCTTATCCATCGAACCCTACCTAGCCTCCTACACACAACAGCTAACCTCCCCCCGCTCAAAAATGTTACCCCTTACCCTCCTTCCCACAACTCACGCCATACTCTTCCCCCAACATAAATCCCCCTCAAAAAACGAAAGCAAAAGCCATTCCCCTCACCTCATCTCTCCACCCACCTCACCCTCACACTCCCGGGCTCCCTCATCCCCAGCAATAATTCGACACTACTATCCCTCACCACATCCAACACCCTCGTCCTCGCATCATGCATACTCTGCCCCTCAAACCGCGGCACAGCTTCCGCCTTGTGGTCTTTAAACAACCTCGCCATCGCAGCCACGAATTCCACCTGTGCGAATTTCTTGCCTGGGCAGTTTTGGAGGCCTTCAGACCAGGCGATGAAGGTGCCTTTTTTTGGCGTTAGGAGTTTTTCGGCGGAGAATGTGGTTTTGAGGTCTAGTTTAGTGGTGGTGGTGGTGGTGGACGATGAGGAGGAGGAGATCCATCTGGAGGGACGCCAGATCAGGGAATCGGAGCCCCAGTATCGGGGATGGGTGTGTAAGGCCTGGAGGTTTGGGACCACGAGGGTACTGGGTGGGATGTTGAGGGTTTTGTCGTCGGAGAGGGTTAGGTGTTGCGGGCGGGGGCCGGTGTGTTTGGGGACGCCGGGGATGGGGTTGTAGAGGCGGAGGGTCTCGAGCTGGGAGTTGTTCTTAGCTTCAACCAATGATCCTTTCTAGCTTTGTTCTGCAAAGGTGGGCATCCGACTCCTCGATTGATGTCCTGGTCAAGTATCTTGCCAGGGCAACGAATAGGATGGGATGGGTGGAAAATGACGTACTAGGACTGCAAGACATCGCTGGAGCTTGGGAAACGTGGACTCGTACTGCCATTGACTAGGGTTGTCTTCGGATGCGAGGTAAAAGTTGATTTCCTCTGAAATCCAGTCTTGAACCTCGGGGTGGGCAACGAGGAGGAAGAGAGCGTACGCCAGTGATATTGATGTCGTATCATGGCCTGCAAAGTTGAAGACGAAAATATTGCCAAGGATCTCGTCGATACTGAGAGGTTTGCTCCTTGCAGTAGGATCAAAGTCCTTTCTATCCTGCAGTTGCTCTGACGCTCGGACTAGATTGCTGACAAGAGTCCCAGATCCGGGCTTGCCCTCCGAGATCAGTTGCTTCTCATCGGCGATTTGGTCGAGCATGTGTTGTTTGAATGCTCTTTTTGCCCAGCCAACTTGAGCCCATTTGGTTGGCAGAAATGGCAAAGAGAACACCTGTGAGGGCACGACAAGCAGTACCAGAACGTTTTGCAGAATGATAGCTAGAGCGTCTCTGTACGATGACGTATTTTTGCTTCTTTCCTTGGCTTGCTGTGAGCTCTTGAATGGGTAAGACTTCTGAAATCCGGCAAACGCAAGCACGTTGATTGCTAAAGTCCGCAGGTCCTCAGCGCTGCTTTTAGTCCCTTCCGGACCGTACGAACACCAAGATTGAAGCATGTCGTCGGCCTGGTGTAGGGACTCTGACCATACAGAGCTGCTTTTCTGCTCATTGAATGGGGTCGCTGTTAATTTCCTTTGGCGTTGCCAATCCGCACCTTCAGCCTAAGGATCATGAGTACGGGAAACAAGTAGCGTTGCATGATATTGTACCGTCGAAATGCTCGGACCAAAAACTTTCAATGGTTCTATCACCGCTTTAGCTGGATTTTATGAACGGACAATCGGTATTCAATCTACCTACCCAGCATCCAAATGCACCTGACAAAGTCTCGATTCCTCGAATACACATCAACCGCTGCCTCTGCCTGAGCCAGGTAAATCCAATTGCGGTTTGGCGTCACCAGCACCCATGCGTCCCCGAGCTTCTGGTGTGTCTTGTACCTATCATGGAACTCCCATCCCAGCCGACAATACCGTGTAAAGGAAAACGCGTGAAGTGGAACAAATCTGAATATAAAGGAGAGACCCGTCTGCACTGCGATCCAGATAGGGTTGTCAGGAGATATAGGAACAATGACTCTTTGGATACCGAGATGTGAAGCTTCATGCAGATTATGGTAGAGGCAATAGGCATTATACATGAGCAATGTCCCAGGAACAAGAGCGAACAGTAACAGGAGGCACATGGTAGGCAGCAGTCGATATAGAAGCTTGTGAGAAGGTTATAGAGCGATTTCTAGTCTACTGACGATGCCATTATAACTTGACGTTCCTTTGGGCGAGGCATAGATGGGCTCCTAGAGACCAACATGCGGAGCTGAATCCTTGCCGTGTTTAGCGTAGACAACCTCCGCAAGGAGTCCTCGGCCTATCGAAGCCATCATGATCTTTCTAGACCTTGGAAGCGGCCTCCTAAGTAGGCTTTCGTTGCGAAAGTCGACGCAGCTAGGAAACATGAAGATTCGGAAGAGGTACGGCTAACGTACTAAAGCAACCACCAACTGCATATTAGCGACTATGACTACAGAAAAGTCCTTGCCAAACCCCAGTCTTTTGGGAAGCCTGTAAATACACACTTCCTCGCACTATTTCATGACGAGTTCTATTGGACTCTAGACTATTTCTACCTAAGTTGATTCTCAAATGTCTTCCCACTTCCCCAGGCTTCGTGCAGCCACTGCTTCCTTTCATACAAAGATGTTGCTCGCAAATTGAAGCTTTTGAGAAAGCATGCTATAACAATCTCTGTCCTAGAATGCCCGCATCTCGTCGTTGCATCAATAATCGCCCATTCAAGATGTTTGTAACCCCTGCACGCAGCCCCCTCTCCTTCCCGCAACCCAACGGCCCCTCAAGAGCGGTGATGTTTCAACATTTACAGATCTGGATCGTCTTCATCAGGGAGTGGCTGGTTTGCGGCGTCCTCCATCTCCTTATTGTATTGGGCGAGTAGGGTTTCGTCGACTTGAACGGTTGGTGGAGCAAGAGCGATACCAGCAACGAAATCCTACAGTGAATGACATCAGGGCCCATCATGATAAATCTGAGTGGGGAATCTCGTAAGGGATACTCACCAGTGCAGGGTTCCCAACAAGTTTACGCGCGAGCCAGAGGAAAGGTTTCTCGAAGTTGTAGTTGGATTTGGCTGAGATGTCGTAGTACTGTAAATTCTTTTTCCGGTGGAACGTAATAGTCTTTGCCTTGACTTTACGCTCCTTGACGTCGACTTTGTTTCCGCAGAGAACGATGGGCACCTGCTCGCAGACGCGTACGAGATCGCCTACCCAAAGACTCTGTTAGTTTCCAACTGCGCCTGCGGAGCGGTAGCAAAACGTGTCACATACGATGCCAGTTCGGGACGTTCTTGTAGGTGATGCGGGACGTCACGTCGAACATGATGATGCCGCATTGGCCGTTGATGTAGTAGCCATCCCGCAGACCACCGAATTTCTCCTGTCCAGCAGTATCCCAGACGTCGAATTGGATGCCACCGAAGTTCTGAAACAAGCAAACATCAGATGTAGTCTAAAAGGTAACGGCGATGAGGAATACATACCGTTGTGAAAGCAAGCGGGTGGACTTCAACACCAAGAGTTGCAATGTATTTCTTCTCGAACTCTCCAGTCAGATGGCGCTTAACGAAAGTGGTCTGTCATAGTCAAGCAGTCAGCTTTTGCATCCACTAAAGATGGGAATCTCCATCTCTCAACCCCGCCCGAGGTCGGATATGGGCGATCGTGATTCTTGCGAAAGCATATGACGCGAGAGACAAACCTTCCCAGTTCCACCATCACCAACAAGCACGAGCTTAAATGTCGGAGGAGCTTGAGCTCCGGCGCCTTCGGCCATGTCGTAGCGGTAGGAAAGGCTTGTGGTCAGACTGCATGTTCATTAGCACGAAATCAGTGTGAAGTGCCCACAGCTTAGATGACCAGCTGGAGTACTCTCCACTCACAGATCCGAATGCGGTAGATGTTCAGGAGGGTGCCGTGGGTGGATGTGTAGTAGAAGGAATAAAGTTTGCTTGACGTTGATGGAGGCCCTGCAAAAACTAATGCCTTTCCAGCCAATGGCGGAAGCGCGCTAATTTTGATTAGTCAGGCAGGCATCACTTGCAAGGTGGTGCCTATTCAAGCTTCATTTTGACTGGTGATAACAAGGTTGATAATCAGAGGATGTGGGTGATATTAGGTCCCTATCCATCTAGCATGTGTTTTAGGAATTCTACGACTGAAAAATCTTGGATACCTCAACCTGTATGCCGCTTCTCCGCACCATCAAAGACGCTCCATTAAAAAGACATAAATAAAACATCTCTTATGCGCAACGCCCTAATATCATACGTACACCATGGTCTGATCCCAATCACTTCTAATCAATACCTTAATCCTGAACGTACAATGCCAACCTCACCATTCCGTGGGCACAGCAATGTCCCTTGCGCGTTCAGAACAATCAGCCTAAGAGCGGCGGGACTCAGCCAGTCCTTCGGTAGAAAGAAGTGTCGTTTGTGCTTGCTATACACCGGTTCCATCGCCCATGTACAAAGCCAAAACTGATGATCAATGAAGACAACCTGATCTTGAAAGCAGCCTATCAGTCGCCGAACGTGCTGTGCCAAACCGTCGATTTCCTTCCTCTTCCCTGCGTCGATGGCCCGTTGTTCATGGAGATTGAGCAATTCAATGTGCCGTTTCTGTCTACTTGCATGATTGGGTTCTGTGGAAAGCATTTCAAGGACGAGCCAGCGCTCGCGGACGCGGATTCCTCGCTGGACTTTGCTTGACGAATCGGCGAGTAGGGCGGCTTCTAAAGATCCACTGATTGAATCATCCTTGGGAAGAAGAGTTTCCCAAGGATACAGGCGAGCTTGGACGGCGTCTACCTTGATCAGGAGGCCTGGAGATGTTGGATGATTGATCCAAAGCCCTTCCCGCTGGTTAGGGTGACAAGCGCGGCGAACCTCCACCTTGCTTTTCGCATTCATGACGAAGGCGGTACTACGACCTGCGATGAGAAGAAGCCCACCTTGAGCGTGGAACAACAGCTGTTCAATCGCTTCGTCGATACGCTTGTCGATGAGCTTGAACACACCCCATTCATCTTTGCCGCTTGACGGTGGCTCCAGTCTTCTTACCAGGATCCGTCCGGAATCGTCTGCGGATGCAATGTACTTCCCTGAGGCAGACCATGCTAGCTTGATAACAGAAGTAGATGACGCATGCTTGGCAACTTGGCGGACCTTCTTCCCTTTCGAGATATCATACATCGCCACTGTGCCATCCTCCTTACCGCAGCAGTAGAAGCTGTTGGACAAGTTGCAGATGACTGATGTTATCTGAACGCGAGTATTATCATCGGTTGAGAGTACTGGCTCCGAGTTGATTGTATCTTGATGACTCGAGGCGCTATCTGGGTCAACATCTTGAGATCTGATGAGAGTGTCCGGTTCCCAGACATTGCAAAACGTGCCGCGAATGTCGTAAAATCGAGTCCCGTCAGGTGAAAAGGCCATATCTGTCACGAGTTCTTCGTATTCGAGACGATATGTAAGTCGGTAGTCGGGGACTGTCCAGATACTCAAGGTCCCATTCACAGCACTTGTAAGCAAAAGACTACCGTCGGGGCTCAATACCATGCCTCGAGCCCCTGTGTGATCATGCTGTGATTGTTCATCGTCTCTGACATTCCATTCGACGACTCTGGTGTCCTCATACATAATGATGAGGTGGTCCGTCCCTGGCTGCCACAGCGCTACTTCCGGGGCGTTCCATGCGTCTCCTTCTTGAGCTGACCGCATACTGTCTTCTGCAAGGACGCATCGTTTTGGGGGATTGAAAGTCGAGGGGGAGCGCTGAATACTCCAAACTACCACGGGCCTTCCGCGGAAAACGAGAGCAACTTGTGTCAAGTCTGGACTGATTGCCATGTGTCGGGCACAATTATGATCATGTGAGCCCGGCTCTTTCGCAAGAAATTGCCATTTCACTTGTGCTGTTGCCAGGTTGAAACACTGTATAACACAATCGTCGTAGCCGACGAGAATCTCATCATCTTCTAGTCCAAACGCTAATGTTCTTGTGTGATGATGACGTCGATTGGGCAGTCGATACAATTCTTCGCCAGTGGTGACATCCCATACGCGTGTGGTCCTGAAGCCGGCTGTTGCAACCAGGTTGGATGTCCTGCTACTACTCATGCAGGTCACGTACTCGGCATGGGTGAATCTTCTGATCTCCTCGCACGTCTCCGAAGACCATACGATGAGAGTGCCGTTGATGCCAACGAGTGTGACGAAGAAAGTGTCCTTGCAGAGCACTTTGGAAGCCGTTTGGTCTTCTCCCATTGTCATCCTTGCGAGACAGTCATCCCATTTCTTGGAGGTTATTCCTGATACCGAAAAGGCTGAACGATTCGATGATCCGAAAGACCTGCTTATGATTGACTCTTTGGGGCAAAACGGAATAACGTACTTGTGAACAGACGCTGGGTTGTCCATGATGTTTCTGCCGAAACGACCGACCACGCGTATGATATCAGTTGCCCATTGACGGAGCTCGCTATCTCTTGTCAATGTCAAACTCGGGATCGACCTCTTCGCAAGATTGTTCTGTCTTCTCTTCAAGAAGGCTTTGAAGTTCTGGGCGGACCGTGTCAAGACTCGAAGGTTCTTAAAGAGAGCAACTCCATTGATCCATAGGAGACAAGCCTCTTCTAGAAATGTCAAGATAGTCTCGAGTAGGTCATCACTGTCCACAGGAGCAAGACTGAAGTGATATGCCCAATAGGTCAAAGCATAGGAGAGGAAAGGATAGTCGACAATTTGAGGGGTACGACTTGGTGACGAGCTCGACTGTTGTGTTGTTTGCATATTGGAGAAAATTCGCCGCCATTTGCTAGAGTCCGAAAGGAACTCGATACAGACAGTTGCGATGTGCTGGTGGCCCTCTGATGGAATTATGGAGAGAGGCAAGCTTAGAGTGTCTCGGAGCAGAAATTGGGCAGCGGTGTGGTGAATGAGGGTGACTTCCGATTTGTTCACGACCACAAAATTCCCGCAAATCTCCTCGATAGTATGTTCCAGGTTGTAAAAGTCCTGAAAGTCTGGTCTCAAGGCGATCTCGAGCTCGGCAATTTCGAGCGGACGGAATGCGCACGCCACCCAAGTGAGGATCCTAACTGCCATCTTGCCAGGTTTGGGTTCTTGATCGGCAATAAGCTCAATCATCCGTTCATACAGTGGGCCCATCCCACGAGGGATCTCGGTGAGCGCACCTCTGATGTCATCCCTCGTGTACCAGTTGTCACTGATCCTCTCAAGCGCTAATCGAACCCATAGGAATGATCCTGAAGCCTTGGATAAAATATTCTGGACGATTTCATCTTGTGCCTGATCTCCAGTTAAGATTCTTTCGATAGACGAGCATACATATTCCCGTATGTCGTCTTGGTTATCCTCAACCGAGATCCCTTCATGGACGGTCGTTGGTAGGTAATTCCGAATGCCTGTAATTAGGTCCTTGTTCGCACGACTAACAAGCAGAATATTGATACGGCCAGCGGTTTTGATCTTCGAAAGGAGTTTTATCAGCTCTGTTGGCGCCTCGGCTTCATCCAAGCCGTCGAAGACCCAGAAGAGTGGGTCCTGAGATGGTAATCGGAAGAGTATGCCTTCGAAGATCTTCTCCCAGATGATGGGAGCCTTCTGTTGCCCAAAGGTTATGCCCGTATTTTCGTGAAGTTCAATTAGCCGCGTGGAGAAAGCTTCGTGATCCAGAGCTGCCTGGAGAGCAATGCTGCGCAGCAGGTACGAGAGCGTCCGTTTTGTTTCATGCTCTGCCAAGAAGAAGTGGAAATAACAGCTCCCAGAGAAGGATCTCTTCTTGAGTAGGGCTATCACGTAACTGGCTAGGACGGACTTGCCTGCGCCGGGATTTCCAGTGAGCCACAAGATCCCGGACGTGCTTGGAGAGTCGGAGACCCAATCTTGGAAGGCTTGTCGCTGCAAGAGCCATTGGCACGAGCCTTGCAATATTCTGTCCGTCAAAATCTCAAGTTCTTCATTGAAACTTTCGGCGATCCCAAGAATGTTCATTATTTGCTGCTCCAGTGGCATTTCGTTGGGTGACAGCCGCTCGATTGCTTTACGTTGAGAGAAAGTGAAGGCTTAGAAGGAGCTTAGCAGGAGACATGGATCTGGGTGTCAAGTACTCGATCTACCTAGGTCTCTGGTATCCTCCCTTACTATTTTCTTTTTCAGCCATCTTAACAAATTCCTCACATTGTTGTAGTTCGTGTCCTGAGGATTCTTGAATTTGGCCATACCATGATGATCGGCAATCAAGGAGCTGGAGGTCTCGCCTGGATACTCGAGCAGCGCGGAGTCTTTTTCAACGATCTGTGTCCAATCAGATATGGTGAAACTTAGGAGCGGACTTATTCAGAGACATCGCACCTACCATCTTTTTGATGCCTGCACCGACATTCGTCTTTAGAGTCTCGTGAAAGGAAACAAGCTCCAAGCTCCCGCAAATATTCTGAAATTGCTCGTTGATATCTTGCAACGAGTCAGACTGCCTTTCCAGCTCCGCTACGTAACTTTTTGCACTCCCGCCTGGTGAAGCTTTTAGTAGATTGTTGAGCATTGCAGCAAAAGCAGAGCCTCGGTGAGGGGTGGCTAAAAAGACCATGGCTGAGACGTGCGCAATGATATCTTCGTATTGTTGATTGCTTTTCCCGAGAATATACGCCTACACTTCGTTTCAGTCATTCGTTCTCGTGCATCCACCACCCAAACATACCTTTTTAATGACGAGGCCTCCCATAGAATGGGCTACGAAGACAATGGGAAGCTATTATATAGTCAGCATGCATGTTGCCGGGTGTTGGCAGCCTCATAGGAATTTACCTCTCCAATCGGCGTATTACCTTGATTGCAGTCTCCTGAATAGATCTTCATGCTGAGGAGAAGATCTTTCGCGAAACCCAGAAGATTGAGCGAGGTGTACTGTCCGGTGAAGTTGGCATTGTATCCGAAATTGAAGATCCTTGCTCTCGATAATTCCGAGTCGTCGGCAAGCCAAGGCGGCCAAAAGCTTGAGGGATCTCGTTCCCATGACCATGTTGATCGCGAAGATCCACCCAAGCCATGAACGAAGACGATGTCCAAGATTGGGTTTGGGAAAGAGTACACGAGAGTCAGACCAAGGGCGTCCAGCGCTGAAGTGCTTGTTGTCGAGCTGGCCCGAGCACGCTGAGAGTCAATCTTCGCAAAGTCGGAGCCTGCCAGGGAAGGATGGTGACTGCCGGAGAAGGCCGGATCAAGAGCCTTGGTAGAGTGATAGCTAATCGCAGGCTCAGATGCCCGCTTTTTGCGAGCTTCTGGTGGCCACGGTCCACGTAAATCACCGTTGTCTCGATCATTGTCGTTATGCTGATCTGTGTCCTCTGCTGAGAGGTGGCGACTCAACTTGTCTTTTTGCTTGCGAAACTAAGGAGAAAAGATAAAGTTTTCAGTACTGGCGCTACCAAGGAGGGTTTACCCCAATTTGCCGCGCTGGGCCAGCCCTAGGTACTTACTATATCCATGTCACCTCTGTCCCCATCTCATGCCTCGGGACGCTTGTTGTATCTGTCAATTTACGAAGGGGAAACATCATGACAATGAACGTCTTCTCAGCCTTGTCTCGCGGGCAAGGACAGCAGGATTTGCCGAACCTGGTACCGTCCGGAGGCTTGTGGGGGTGAGCGGAGGAAAGAAGTCATCCACACCACCTCCATTACACACCTTGACATCCCGCTGTCAGTGATCTCGATCGATCTCACATGGCTAGCCACACTTTTAATCTCAAACAAAGATAGCGCCACCGTTGTTCTGGCTATTCATGTATAGGTACGGCGTTAGCAACAGTGTGCACTGGCCCAGCATGTCTGCCATCTTTGGGGACTGAAAACATGTTTTTGTGAAGACCTGCCCAAATCCGGGTTGTCTGGGAGAGTGGTGGAGGGGCATGCATCTTGGACACAATTGCATTGAGGCCCAAGCAAGGCATATTCTTGGGGCTCCCGACTTTACCAATGGGGGGTGTTCCACGGCATGCCCATCCAACTTCCGACCCCTCATGAAGAGCAGGTAGATCTACCCGTTCAATAACTTAAGTCCGAGGATGGGCCTCGCGAAGGATGGGTGGTCTAGCGTTGGCGCGGCTATCAATGCTCTTGTTGCAGCAGAGCTGGCGTAATACAAGCTACCGACTAAATCTACATGAGAGCGCACCAAGGGAAGGACTACTCTTGGCTGATTTGGATTACTTTGGCGCCCTCAATTCTCGCTGTGCGATACATTGCCATATTACAGGCGGACAGGTCTGCTCTCAGGTTTCGTTACTATCATTGTCATTGTCATTGTCAGCATCATCAACTTCGTCATCCTTCTTCTCCTGCTCCTGCTCCTCCTCCTCCTCCTCCTCCTCCTCCTCCTCTTCCTCTTCCTCCTCCATCTCACCTTCCGCAGGAGTCGAATCATCTTCATGGGGTTCTGCCTTAAAAGCGGCTAGGTCATCAGGGCATATTCTGGAACAAAGCTCCCCAGCATTTTCGAAAACCCTTTGGATTCAAATAATCAGCGTAGAAACTCTTCTGGGGAGGCATTGAACATACAGCAGACGATAATTGCTCCCAGGAATCAAAGTGGCTGCACAGGTATTGCATCTGAGAGAGTAAAGTAGATTTTGTGAGTCCCACATATCCTCTGTATTCTTGTCAGCCACATCATGGCTACTAGCTCCCGTCCCGCAAAGGCATCGATTACCTGGCTCACTTGCTGGGAAGCTGCGCTTGTAGTTCCTGATATATGTCTTACTCCCCAGCCTGTCCCTCGGGGACCTCCAACTTCCAAGTTCATATTCGTTGTGTGCATAGAACGCACTTCCATCGAATACGAATGGCTCCCCTGTCTCCATGTCTGTGGCAGTGTTCATGTCCCAGATATTCCCATGAACAAGGCATGGCTTGATGTTCCTACCCTCACTCTGCAACGGCCCTAAGAGTCGAGGGATACATTTCTCCAGAACGAGCTTCTTGCGGTATTCAAACTCCGGCCAGTCAGGATGCTTCTGCTTATCTGCTTCAAACGTATGGGCGAGCTGTTTCCGGTACAGAGATTCCCATGAGTCCTCCCAAAGATCCGTCAACTGGGCTACCTTGCCGTGGCATGTTGTGACGTGGAAGCCGAATTTTCCTGTTGGCGATACAGATTTCTTGTGGAATTCTGCAAGCTGAGACGTGAAGCGTCTGGCATCTGGAGGCTGCTGACCGATTTCGCGGAACTCGGCTAGAAGGAAATACGTAGGTGATTCAGCCTTCCGATATTGACCCCAGGCATGGGGCTCAGGGCAGAATGAGGGAGAAACGGCATGGATGGCCTTATCAGCCTCAAATTGGCCTTCGCTCATTTGTTTGTCGTTTTCCCCAGTCGTGACCGGCCGAAATGTTCAGTCGATGAATCCGAGACAAGCGGCAGAGCGCGTACCTTGAGGAAATACGAGATTATCTCATCGTTGGGGAGCCGGCAGACTATCCTAGCTTGACGTGCCCATACCCACATGCCATATGCATGGGATGAAATGATTTCTGTGCCGGGGATGGGAAGAGCTTGGGAAGAGATATATCATTAGAAGCAAGGCAGTCAATAGTAGGACGATCATCAACTACAACGGCCTACCAGAAATGTCGAGCGTAGAATTCGCGTCTGTTGCGGACTACTTGCCTGGCATGAGTTGGTGTCACTTCGAGGGACGCATCCCAGACGTCACTCTATCATGTATCCACCATCTTCGTCAGACCCATGGCAACGTTAAGATCAGTGTTGAGCTAGAGAAGCCTGGTAGAGAAGGGTTGCAAGATCTGGCTTCGGTGGCGGATGTCGTGTTTTACTCCAAGAGCTGGGCTCAGGTGCGAAGCATCAGTGACTTTTAATCGTTCGGCAGAGCTGACTTCATGAAGGGAAATGGCTACGGATCCCCTAAGGAGTGTCTACAAGCTCAAGCAAAACTGGCATCTAAGGCGTCTCTGCTACTTTGCACATGGGGTAAGTCCGGAGTCTCAGGCCTGAAAGTGCCCGAAAATCGATACGTCGAGTGCCCTGCTTTCAAAGCTGAGGACCATAAGGTAGTCGAGTAAGTCCAAACTCTTCCCATTTGGAGGATTTAGATTGTTGTACTGAATTCGACCAGCACGGTTGGCGCAGGTGATACTTTCATCGCCGGCATGTTGTTTGGTCTCACGTGCCATGATGACTGGACCTTGGATCGCAAGCTTAAGTTCGCAAATGAGCTGGCGGGTCGTAAAGTCCTGCAAGAAGGTCTCGGTGGTCTTGGAAACCTTATGCAGCATGCCTATTGAGGACGATAGCATCCGTCAACATTTCAGCAATTGGTCTCGGTTTCTGGTCTGGCAGCCGACAATCTTGTTACCTCAGCTCGTCCATGCCTTCTGCCAACCTCCTTGGGCTTGATCAGTGAGTCTCATGGCTTGAACCCGTCAAGGACTTCTTCCAAACTATCTGCGGCATGAGTATCCTTACACGGCGTCTAGATCGCTAACGGTGTTATTAGCCTCCCTAGCAATATTAACTTTGATAAGTACTTTTAGAACGGTACGTAAGAAGAGATTCGATAGACCCACCAGCGCTTTCGATATAGTACAACTGATATAAATCGGCGCTGCTAGTGAGGTAAATTAAGACGTTAGCGAGTTAATTATAGTCATGGGGTACCGTACTGGCCCGCGGAGACTTTGATAGGGGTTCACGACGAGCCTGGGTTCCAAGAACCCGAGTTTCCAGATCAGCTATGTTTGCAACGACCAGTATTCCACACTTGAAATCTCCAAGCTGGTTCAGATTTCTAACACACGGGCGAAGCTCTATCTGCAGAGGCCCTCAACCGTCCGGCGTCCACGAAAGGCATCTGCATTAGAGCCAAGATAATGCGCTCCCCCGTTTCGACCAGTCTCGATGCAAAATGCGGCTCTGCTTCAGGAAACTCGGTTGCACTTTCTGTTTCTTCAACGAGGCTGAAGCCTCCACAATCTGTTGCCTCCATCCCCACCAACAAGCAGATTGCCATTGGACGCCACGGATGCATGAACGCGTTCGTGGGAGCTCGACAGCAAACGACTTGTGAGGCAAGATGAGAGAAGTGTATGCGGGTGAACGAACGCGTCGTGGAGGGTCAGAAAATACGGTAACACGATCATTCAAGCCGCGGGTTGCTTGGCGAGTCCTTCATTGCGGCCATCGGCCAGGCTGGCGGTAATCAATGCCGAAGCTGTGCTGAAGAGGTGGTAGGAGTCTTAAGTGTTTGGGAAGACTCATCCATTCTCTGCTACGTTAGCTTAGCCACCTTCAGGCCGACATATCTCCGCAACGACGATGGCTGCCAGAACGGACGGTATCGGTCGATTTGCTGTCGAGGGGAACTTCGACCTCGACCAGGCTGTCGTCGAAGGTATACAGCCATCACTTTTCCGTTATCGGAACCTTATTGATGATATATCTCTTCCCAAGCTCTTCCCATCCCCGGCACAGAAATCATTTCATCCCATGCATATGGCATGTGGGTAT
>QQTW01000438.1_pt1 | contig 26080 bp, 33 predicted proteins | sample 1904831 | NCBI WGS metagenome assembly QQTW01 (sample SAMN09435610, study PRJNA476489) | Subsurface metagenome, whole genome shotgun sequencing project. | reverse complement strand
CCTTCGTGATGATGAGGATGCGGATGAGGTTCTTCCGCGGGTACTGCGGGATCAGGGCCCATGCCGCTACTCGTCAGCTGCGCTCCCTCCAACGAGGTTGTCCCCGCGGTCAATGCCGACGTGATGAATTCGGGGGCGCCATGAGCAGGGCGATGTAAGTGGCCTCGCATGTTCTCAAATGTCGTCTGTGCTCTCGCAACTTGGGTCAGTTGCACGACGATGAGCATGGTGACCCAGATCAATTGAAAGGCCGTTATGCTCGTGAGAACAAGAGTGTATGGATCCTTGTTGAGCGTTAGACAGATGGGCACTGAGACGATGTTGCATTCCACGCCGACGGGATCTGGGAGGGAGTCGAGATCTGCATCAAATTAGCCAGAATCCTCACAAACATGTGTCAATGGTGCAATGTAAGTAGCCTACATGTATACGTCAATCGAGCAAGTAGGAGCACGCCGATTTCTAGAAAGAACAGATAAAAGAGGAAATGTCGATGATTGTTCACACCAACGCAGTTGTATGTCCACGGGCAGTGACTGGTGTTGCAATCAGCAGCTGCATGTGCATACGGAGACTGCCAGCTTACTGATCATGCTTGGCAACGCAACGAGCACACTTCTTGCAATGTTTGCTTCTCAATGGCTTTCGCACCATGCAGGAGACACAGTAGTTTTCCGCGTCAAACTTCCATGACGCAAGCAGCTCATCGATGACGGCTTTCCGTTCGGTGAGGCCGGCCAGTTTCGGTACATATCCCGGGTCGAAAACCATGCTGCAATAGTAAAACACCGTGCACAGGGCGTAGCAGATGGCGAAGAAAATGTTCGTAAATGGGGTGGCAGAGGAGGTACCTGTTGGTCTGAGTTTGGGTGCAGGATAGCAAGATGTACAAGACTGACCTGGCAAAATGGTCGTCCACCATCTGACACCAACAAGAAAGCAAGTGCCTGCAAAGATGCCCGCCAGAAAGGGCTTCCAGACTTAGTATCTCGTCACCTCGAGACCTTATGATCACAAGACTCACCGTGCGATGAAGATGCTTCATGTCGGGTGGCGCAAACTGAAGCATCTGAGTGGCAACCCATTGCAGAGTATATCCCGCCACGGCCGCCAGCGGGATCGCGGCATAGATCACCATATGACTGAGGATCATGACCACGCTCCAGACGATCAAAAAGGGCCATAAGAAGAAGAACTTGGTCAGAAAGCCTCTGCGTCGGAGGAATAGCAATCCAACGTAGTTCTTCGGAAACCCGCCTTCGTCGTAGCCGCAATCGGCCAAGGCACGGTGCCATGCTCGAACCGAGTGCATCTCCTCCGCGACCTTTGATGGTGTCTTCCCCGTCGACGTCTCGGCGAAACGATCGCATCCGTGTTCGACCAGCTTTTGAATGCACGCATGAGAGCCTTTGACGAGCGCCCAATGTAACGCCGTGAAGCCCGTCTCGTCTGTGGCATGGACGTTGGCACCCCATCGGAGGAACAGATCCACGCAGGCCGGAAAGCCTTTGTAGGCGGCCCACATCAAACAGGTATGGCCCTGGGGATCTGGCGCATCGACCGGGATATCTTGGTGCAGGAGGAGGACCAAGAGGAAGAGGTTTCCGTCAAAGGTGGCCAGGTGCATGATATTGTATCCTTGGACATCCGTGAGGAGCGGATCGGCGCCATGCTGCAACAGCAGGTGGACCACGTAGTAGTGGCATCTCTGGGCCGCCCACATGGCCGGCGTCGCGACGGACTCGCCGCCTTTTGCATTGACGTCGGCACCAATCTCCACCAGATATCGGCAGAGCGCATATCTATTGTTGATCGCTGCCCACTACCAATACATATATAAGCCTCTACGTTATTCTGATAACGGCAGACACAATCTTACATGCAACGGAGTGATGCCCTCTTCATCTTTGTATTTTGGATCAAATTTAGCATGGTCGAAGAGGGTCTGGATGGTCCCAAGGTCTCCGAGCCTCGCTAATTGCATGGCATCGCGCTCGACTGGTAACTGCGATTCTGCACCCATCATGTCTTTCAGTTCGACATTTTCATCCTCCATCTTCGACGAGTTGCCGGCCACCTGCTCGGCGACCCCGTTCGATGCGGTGGCCTGTTGCGCAGGAGTCGCAACAGGCCCAGACTGGGTCGGGCTTAATGCCATTCTTCTCCATTCCCGACACCTCTCACGGTGTCTTTCGGACGGGTAAGCTCGGGCTCAGCCTGTTCTTGACGGTGATCTCCACTCTGGGCGCAATCATCTCCGACGACGGCGCCCGAGAGGCTGAACGCGACAACTTGAACGCAGCCTTGTTGCGCCTCGGATCAGCACGGAAAATCATTCGACCGGCGTCAGACCTCGGAGGTCGGCGTATCCTATTGCCGACATCCTGAAATCGACGATTGAGCTGCGAACACAATGGGATAAACAATGACCTGGATTGAAGCTCTTGGCCGGGGGGTATCAGCTCTGCTGAGCCCTTCGTGGTCCGCCATCGTGATCAGCGCCCTCATTGCCTTTGGTCTTCCGCTCCTCGTTCATTTCTTGTTGTACCGTCAGCGCAGTGTCCCTGGCTCACCAACTTTTCTTGTTCTCGGACCCAGCGGCTCCGGGAAGACAGCCCTCGTGACCTATGTAAGTTTTTCGAGAATGCCTACAATATCTCTATCTCTAATATAGTTAGCTCGAGAGAGGTACTGCTGCTGCAACGCATACATCACAGACGCCACTTCAGGTGGAAGTGACCCTGCCCAAGGATGTCCGAACGAGCTCATCCCAGTATCGCTCCGTTAACGACCCGACGCTCGACGCACGGAAGCGATGTATGGTCCTCGATACACCTGGACATGGAAAATTGCGATCGATTGCTCTCGAGCGTCTTGCTCGTCCCGATAATCTCAAAGGCATCATCTTCGTCGTGGACGCTGCAGACGTGTCGGCATCAGCGCAAGCCGGTCAGGCACGAGTAGGGTTGCTGGAGGCGGCCGAATATCTTCACGATGTCCTCATCAGGCTCCAGCGGAGTATGGCCCAAGGAAAGAGCTCGAAGCGTCCCAAGGAAATTCCGGTCTTGGTGGCAGCCAATAAACAAGACCTGTTTACCGCTCTGCCCGCTCCGCTGGTGAAGACTGCCTTGGAAGGCGAGATCACGAACATTCGAGAATCCCGGTCCAAAGGTCTTCCGGATGCTGGTAGCAGTCGGGATGCTGCCGTGGACGCTGAGGATGACAACGATTGGCTCGGCGAGCCGGATGAGAAGCAATTCCGGTTCGCGCAGATGTCGGAGATGAATATTCCCATCGAGGTGCTTGGAGGGCATGTGTTGGGGCTGGATGAGGCCGATGCCAAGCAATGGTGGCAATGGATTGGAGCTCAGATCTGATGTATTATGACTCAAAACAGATAAATAATACCAGCAACCTTTTCGAGAATCTGCTTCAGAACCGTCTCGCTAACTGTTGCTGTAGTGGTGGCTAATAATATTTTGGCGGACGATTGGCAATACACGATCCGGCTTCCACTTTCATAACGGCCCATTGTCATGGTAAGAGGTATCTCTGATGAAACACAGCGCACAATCGGGGAGGGATGTTCAAGAGAACAAAATGCAAAAACATACAACAGCGGGGATTCGCTGGTCGTCACCGACCCAACTACTAATCCGCCCCATTGCAGCTTATGTAAGGCAGATCGGACGGGATGCCCAGTTTTCTGCAAGGTATGGTCGTATGTGACTGAAAACCCCATAATTTGCACTTATAGTCCACGTCAACTCAGCTTCCGAGAACCGCTAATGCCTGTCAAGTCAGAAGACCTTCACCGTGCGATGTCCAGTTCAAAAACCCCATGCCCAAGCACCACGTGACTAAGCCTCGGCTCGGTTACCAGCGGATGACGAGATGACGGTTGCAGATGGCGCATTTCATTCAAGACCGAGTCAGTCGACCATCTGGACCTTCAACTCACTGATATCAAGCTGCACCCCAACCCAGAGTAGGTCGAGATCATATCATCGGACTTCAGTTCAAGTCCCAACATCTGTTCATCATGTCTTCCGTCAATGGATCCGCTAGAATGACGCCGCCGGTCATGAACACCGTGACGGAGCAAATTGGCCACACGCCCATGGTGCGTCTGAACAGGATCCCGCAGAGCTTGGGTATCCGAGCGACCGTCTACGCCAAGCTGGAATGCTTTAATGCTGGAGGAAGCGTCAAAGACCGGATTGCCCTTCGGATGATCGAGGAGGCGGAGAAATCTGGCCGGATCAAGCCTGGCGATACGTTGATCGAGCCGACGAGCGGCAACACGTAAGCTTATTAGATATCTGATCTGCACTTGATATTCAGGCTAACTCAATGCTAGTGGTATAGGGCTCGCGTTAATTGCAGCGGTTAAAGGTTAGTACCATGCTTTCCAGCAGTGGCCTACTAAGTGAATCCCAATCTGACAGCTACTAGGATACAAGACCATTATTACGTTGCCGGAGAAGATGTCGCCCGAAAAGGTTGCGGTGCTCCGCGCACTCAATGCGACCATCATTCGCACGCCGACTCAAGCGGCATACGACTCGCCCGAGTCACATATTGGGGTGGCCCGGCGGTTGCAGAAAGAAATTCCCAATGCGCACATCCTCGACCAATACGGAAACCCAAATAATCCCTTGGCACACGAATATGGCACGGCCGAAGAGATCTGGACTCAAACCAATGGTAGCGTGAAGGCGGTGGTTGCTGGTGCAGGCACAGGAGGCACCATTACGGGTTTGGCGAGAGGACTACGAAAGCACAATCCAGCGGTGAAGATCGTCGGTGCGGATCCTCATGGCTCGGTACTGGCCAGACCGGTGAGCCTCAACGAAGAGCACGCCAACGTGTCGTACAAGGTCGAGGGCATCGGCTATGACTTCATTCCCGATGTGCTCGACTACGAGGTTGTGAACAAGTGGTACAAAACGGATGACCGAGAAGCATTTGGGTATGCACGCAGATTAATCGCTGAAGAAGGATTGTTGGTTGGTGGCAGCAGCGGCAGCGCCATGGCTGCCACAGTGCGAGCCGCACGTGACCTGGACCTGGACGAGGACGATGTCATTGTGGTCGTCCTGCCTGACAGCATCCGAAGTTACCTGAGCAAGGTATGTGGTTGCATGTAGACTAATACATATTCGGATCCAGGTTAACGGAGTCCAGTTCGTCGACGATGACTGGCTTGCGGCCAATGACCTGCTTCCCCCAACTCCTCCTGAAACGGCTCCAACATCACCCAAGCTCAGCGCACGACGTACGTCGATGGACGCCGTTCATGGTGCGACGGTCCGCTCGCTTCGACTGAAGCCAGTGACTTCCGTTCTCGAGGACAGTCCCTGCGCGCAAGCCGTGGAGACTATGCGCGAGAAAGGCTTCGATCAGTTGCCGGTGCTCGCGGCCAAGGGTGGCCGACTGGTCGGGTTGGTCACGCTGGGTAACTTGCTCAGCTACATCAGTCGTGGACGAGCGACGGGCGATAGCCTGGTCTCCGAGGTCATGTTCGATTTCTCCAAGATTTCGGAGAACCTGACGCATCCTTACAACATGTCAAAGCTGCAGGAGAGCTTAGCCGATGCCGAAAAACCCAAAGAAGCAATCGTCGATGGTCAGAGCGACTCCAAGCTCTCGAATGGAACCTTTAGCTCGCGAAAAGCGCAACACCCACGTCGGAACAAGTTTGTCGAGATCACCATGGACACCCCTCTCGGCGCCCTGAGTCGCTTCCTGGAATGGAACAGCGCGGCCATCGTGACGGAGAAAGATGAGCAAAAGGCGCATGGCTTGAAGCCGGTGGCAGTTGTCACCAAGGTCGATCTCCTCTCGTGGATGATGCGACATGGCAAAGCGTGAGAGCTCAACAACAGGCGTGACTACTATTGTAGTGTTGACTGAACTTTGCTTCGGATCTACGGGTGGCATGCGAGGGTGCAGATTATATTTCCGGATGCAATCCACAATCGGGTTACTCTATGTCTTAATGATCATTCTGTTGGAACATCCCCCTTCCGGGCGCCCCTCTGTTGGCTTCTTCTTTCTCTGCCGGTTAGACTCGGGCCCGGATGACGTCTTGTCAACAATGCCCCGCCAACCTGACACTACGGACAACGCAGCTGCTACGGTATCATCTAATGAGCTGGCAATCACCAATGCATCCTCTCGCCCAATTGCCCACCTACAACCCTTTCTCACTCTTCCGGATGACAGGACTCATCAACTATCGAGGTTTCAGCCTTTCCGAAACACCTTCGCTAGATGGCAAGGTTGCCGTCATCACCGGAGGTCAAGCCGGCATCGGCCGCGAGATCACAGCGCAGCTGCTGCTGCATGGAATCTCCAAGGTCTATATCCTCGCGCGGAGCGAAGACAAATATGTAGCGGCGCAAGAATCCTGGGCGCAACGGGAGGGACTCAATGCGGATGACGTGGCCAAGCGGACAGCATTCCGGAGATGTGATTTGGTCGACTTGGAGAATGTCAAGAAGGTCGCCGATCAGCTGAAACAAGTGCTGGAGCGTCTCGACATGCTAATCAATAATGCGGGTATGTCTTTTGATTTTCTATATCTTTAAAAGCAGTTTCGATGTTATCATCTCGATTCTACGGCTGATTGGGTGTACCCTTCAGGTGTCCCAACAATTCCTGAGTACATCCTCTCTGCACAAGGTATCGAGACTATTTTTGCAGCGAACCACATGGGTCATTTTGTCCTCACCAGCATTCTGCTGCCAAAGCTCGAGTGGACGGCAGCTCATTTTGGAAACACCCGGATCGTGATGGCTACCTCATCATTCCATATGGCATGCCAGGAAATCGACTTTGCTAGTTTGACCTCACCCACGCGAACCAAGTCACCTCCGGCCCTGGATTCATGTTATCGTTACGCACGTAGCAAGTTGGCCAACATTCTCTTCACGCGGGAATTGACTCGACGGTTGAACAACAAAGGAGTCGACAACGTCTACGTCAATTGCTTTTTTCCTGGAAATATCCCGACCGAGGCCATGGACACTTGGAAGCAGCTGCTTGGTACGTTGGCCGGTAGCTTGTTAAAAGGGACTTTTCAGCTGGTCGGTCAGTCCGAGACGGATGCCGCGGCCACGGCCATCTTTCTGGCAGCCAGCGACGCGGTGGTGAAAAATGGCCATAAGGGGAAATACTTCATTCCGATTGCCACTGAGGATAAGACGGGTGCGGTGGCGGAGGACAAGGATCTGGCCAAGAATCTGTGGTACTGGACCGAACATAAGGTGGCTGAGGCACTCGGGCAAGGATGGGCTGATGATGATGAGGAGGAGGATTAACGGTGACAATGCCGACCAGCAAGACGAAGCAAGAAACCATATCGATTCAGACGATGTGATTATGATCCTTCTCATCCTCTCCTCGATATCCGTACCTCAACCAGCATGGAGCACCCACTACCCTCCGCAGTGAGCACGCTATCCGTGGTTGCCCGTCTACGCCTGGTATCGCTTTGGGGAATGAGTTCTGCTATATATATCAATATCCAGTCGAGGGAGTGGTCAGTAACCGGTCACCTCATCTACAATCATTCTGTGGTATCCCCATAATTCCACAATAACGGTATCCAGGACAACAAGATCGCGACATTTGTCCATCAACACGAGTCTCTTCTAGGGATAAAACGACTTGCGAGAATTGATCAAGAGGATCGCTAGATAATAGACGCCAAAGGGTAAGCACTCTTGGGGAGCATCGGAAAAAGAATGTGCGAAGGCTAGTCATCGAAGAACGCATCATTTATTTGAGCTGCTAAAATCTTCATCATGAACGATTGAACAGACCCAACCAATTTGATACGGCAAACTGCGCAGAAGCTATGATCATTCTCCACACTGTCTTAATCCAAATTTCCTTCCGCACACCTCCAGTTATTAGTCCACCCTTGCGGTCTATCTTTTGTGTCTTCCGATCATATGTGTCCCATTTGACAGGCTTCACTCATCCTGACGGTTGGATCAGCTGAGGGACGTCATCCCGCGAACTTGTCTCCAATTCCCGTGTGCTCGTGGCGTTTCGGCTTTCTTTTTCGTGCTTGGCGCGGCGGATCACCCGCAAATCTCGTCATCCCGTCGCGCATCGTCAAACCGGCTTTTGTTACCCTTCGAATCAAATTCGCGGAAATGGGCCTGATCATAATAAGACAACACGTCAACACCGAAAGAGCCGGAGACGGTAGAGAAGAGTTGTGGAAGAGGATCGTGGGTTGTAAGATGCGTGGAAGTGTCGATGAAAACCATATCTGCGTAATCACGTCCAGACAACAGAGAATAGGAAGCCGCGAGAGCACAAGCGCAGGCCAATAACATTTACCGGGAAAGGAAGAGCTGAACTTGTGGAAGCTGCGACTGCCAGAGGAACGCATAGGAGCTGGGAACTGTTTCCGGTCGGGAAGGCGAGAAGCAAACGCTCAATCACCGCGCTCACCATATTATCACATTGGTTGCGCATCGTCATTCGCTCGACAACGGATGTGAGTTTTTCATTTGCACCTCCAGCTGAGCATTCACCCTGGCTGACTTCACTCTCTATAAGAGTGTGGTTTCTCCACCGCCTTTGAAAACGTCAGGCGGGTTGAGTGAGTTGTCGACGAGGCACTTGCCGGCTTACGGAAGCATACCAACCTCTATTGACGCTCATTTGGCCACAACTTGCCTGTCCTTTCCGTGGATCAACCCATAAGAAGCGTTAGAAGAGCTTGAAGGCACGGTATTCAGTCTCTTGAGCTTCTTTGCAACGATGAAACCACGGCGTCTTCTACCAGGGCGCCTGGGAAGAACGGCCGATTCGAGTCGCGACTCCGAACATGTCACGCCACCCCATCAACCATACAAGGGTGCGAAGAGGAAATCAAACGCAGAGCAACGCCAGTCGCAATTGCCCACCCATAATCATCAGAATAACCATCGAGTGACGCGACATATCCATCCCGATGGCGAGAGCGGTCGGCGGGGGATTCATCCTTGGCGATTTCTCAAGATCTGTTTCATCAGCAACTGCACGGCTTCCAAATGGGTGAATCTGCTGTGGCCCGTGGTGCCGGCGGCCATCGCAATTGTAAACACCACACTTCTACGCCATATTATGTTACCAGACTGATTCCCCCATTCCTAGCACTTTATCTTTGGCAATTCCAAGCAACGCGGCCCTCATCTCGCCGTCTTCATCCTCAATTGGATCGCCATGCTGCCCTCGGCGAATCTGCTCAGCTTCGCTGGCGATGGCCTCTCGCGCAAGTTACCCAAGGTGTACGGCGTGATTAGTGAGACGACATTAGGCTCGGTGGTGGAGATTGTGCTGTTCATGACGCTGCTGGTCAAACACAACGAGGCCAAAGGAAATAATTACATCCCCTTTATTCGCGATGCCATCTTGGGTTCGATCCTGGCCAACCTGCTGTTGTGTCTGGGTTTGTGTTTCTTCTTTGGCGGCATGCGGCGCAAGGAGCAAGAATTTCACGAGTCGGTCAGTGAGGTTGGAAGTGCGCTGCTCCTCGTTGCTGGCATGGGTATGTTTCTCTATTTCGGATCGGCGTCATCCTGATCGATCATCGATTTTTAACTGACGCCTCCTCTAGCTCTTGTCGTCCCCTCTCTATTCTACGCAGCCACCGCCGGAAAGGAAGGCGGAGAAAACGCGGCGGTTGATTCGCTGCGGATCAGCCGACTGACCTCCGTGGTCCTTGTCGTTGCCTTCTTAGTGTGCGTTTGTTATATCCCCAACAAGCCTTCATCATACCATACATATTTCCAAACTAATTTATCCCAGCTTCCTCTGGTTCCAAACACACACCCACCACGGCATCTTCGACGACGTGCTCGTCCAGGACGAAGAAAAAGACGACGACCGCCACCGAGACCTAGCTCGAGACCAGCTGACCTTCACGGAATGTCTCGTGGCTGTAGTCTTCGCGCTGGTGTGCGTTTCACTCATTGCCGTCTTCTTGGTTCTCGAAATCAAGCCGTTGGTCTACGACTACCAAGTCCAAGAAGTCTTCATTGGAGTTATTCTCATCCCACTTGCCGAAAAAGCCGCGGCGCATATCAGCGCCATCGACGAAGCCTGGGACAATCAGATGAATTTCGCCCTGGCGCATATCTTGGGATCGACCGTCCAAACCGCCCTCCTTAACGGCCCCCTCGTCGTGTTGGTCGGTTGGGCCCTGAAGAAACCCATGGATCTCGACTTTCAGATTTTCATGTCCGCTATGCTCATCTTGGCGATCCTCGTCGTTGGGAATTTCTTGAGGGATGGCAAAAGTAATTATCTCGAGGGATCGCTCTGTGTGGTGGTGTATATCATCATTGCAATTACGACGTGGTATTTACCGGCGATTCATTAGATGTGGGTTAGGTGGAGGAAGTTAGCAGGGAGTCCAAATTCTCGAACGGACGAGCGGCGGTGGAACAACGGAGGAGGAGGATACTGGTCATCGTGGCTGGATGGGCTCTTCGGATCAAGACTCGATCCCGCCACTCTCGTCGACCTCCAACTTTACCTCCTTGGACGTCAGGTCCCATCAACTAACGGCTATCTTTCTTCCTCTACGACTCTGAGAACGAAAGGCGACGATCAGATCACTTGATATAGGACCTACGGCTGTGGACGACTTGAACGGAGAAAGAAGAGACGAAACAAGACGAGACGGTTCCCCTTCTTCCTTCCTTCCTTCCTTCCTTCCTTCCTTCTACGACTCCGAGATGAAAAGGGAGGGCTTCGGCAATCTCGTCCCTCGAGTATTTACAACAGCTACCTCGGTCGACGAATTTGACAAGGAAAAGCTGAAAAAAAAAGAAGAGGCGGATTTATTTGCAATGAATGTGTTAAGCATAGCGTCGAACTACATACTGGGCATGCATGAATTTTCCTTCCTCGATTTGTTTGTTGGTGGCAGCCTATTGTAGGATAGGCTTCATGTCCATTCTTGATTTTGATTTGGAAAACGGTAATGTGTGGTGAACTTGTCCTCTCTTGCTACGGTATTTATGTCTAATCTGATCCAATTCAATCTAACGTGCGCTCCGTTGGGCAAGCGCGCGGATGGCATAAAAGAGGCGTACCGGGGGGTGCCAGATGAAAGTGAGCAAGGAGTAAGCGGCCACCACCCAAATTCACGGGGAGTTTAAATGGCACCGGTTACTGCTTGCTCACTTTCTTCTGTCACCGCCCGGTACCAGTAGGCAGCCCAGCAGTAGCCGCTTGTTACTCTCTCATCATTTTATGGAGATGAATATCTAAACTTCACCATCGCACTGACGATGACGATGTAGCGTGTCTCACCACCCCTACGATGGAGATTGCTCTGAGCATCTTCGCAATGAGAGTGCCAACTATTGTGCTGCTGCTGGTTCGCACCATTTATCTAGTCACCCTTATGCGATTATAATATTGCAGGTGAGATGAGATGACCTCTGCTTTCATCCAGAGGGAGGTTGCTCAGACGATTCATTACTCTCTACTTGAATCCACGATATGTTGCTGAAGATTATGCTTCTGTTTCTATGTTATCTTCCTATTTGTCTTCCCCCTCGTTTTGTTCATGACTCGACCTTCCCATGTATTATACAATTATGGACTCTTCTGCACCTGTTTTTCTCAACCAGACTGTTCCATCCTTTCCTTCAATCCAAGGGTGAATCACCGTCGGCGTGCTGTCTCTCATCTCCGCCGTCCCGTACAACTTTCCCCTAGCTATACTCTTTCTCGTATCAAGTTCGCTCGCAACGCTCCATTCATTCAATGGGACGGTAACGATGCAGTCACGACACCCTTTGCTTCTCTTTCCGTGCTCTTCAATTAATGTCTTCCCTGGCCATCGACATGTGAAGACATAACCCTCTTGTCTTGAAAGATGTAAGCCTCATGAACCGCAACTGATCGGTGATATCCCCCCGAGCCCGAGTTCTTTTATCTTCATCGATTCAAAGCCTCGGCGGCACGAACATCGTTCGGTAAACTTCGATCCAAGCCGGCTGTCTTTTCTATCTTCTCCAACCTAGAGGGACCAGATGTAGCCCTCAGATGACCGCCTCCCATTAGACGCTCGCTTGTCGATATCGGTCTCCTTTGGACCGTATGTGACCGTAGATATCAGCAACCTGGAACCGCCGAAGTAAAGAATGATTCTCTTTCGTCGACACCAGCCCACGAATCGATCCACCTCCAAGCATTCATCACGGTACGACTATCCGTCCCACGCGTCGAGGCGGGGTGATCCTCGGCGGACTCTTCAAACCAGCAACAATACCCGGTACGAAATCCGGAGAAGTAATCCTCGACCCGGCAGTCCTCAGCGCCTCCTCGACTTTTGAAACGAGCGAAACACTTATAAATTCATTCAAGCCATCTTTTGAACTGGGTTGAGATTTGCTGCGTGCCCGTTCCTGTTCTCCCTTTTCATTTCCATTTTCATTGAGGCCGACGTTACTGTTGCCGCTTCTCTGTTGTTGTTCTGCTTTCGGTTTCTCGACCGCGATCGCACTGGCGGTTGGAGAGAGTCCGTACCGGCGCCAGGTCAAGTCTACGCACCAATTGCTCACGAGGAGATTGACTGCTGCTCGGGTATCGGCGGTAGCATCATCGATGCCGCCAAGATATTCATCGAACTATGTAGAAATATATCCACATTCCCGGGTCAGCTATATCCTCTGGATTCTTTGGAAGCAGTAGTCATTTAGAGGGAGTGTTTTGTTTCGCTCGTTAGAGTTCGAAATTGGTACAAGTGCTTGAAAAACAGAAAAACTCACGTATTGCTCTCGACACCATTCGTAATACGCGTTACACTCAAGCTGGCGCACGATGGGGTTCTCGCTAGGCGGTCGCCTCGCAAGAATCGGGGCCGGGACGCCCCAGATTTCTTGAACGCGTCGCGGTCGTCCTCCGTCTGGTTGGGATGGTGTTTGTTTAGCTGCATCGACGACGACGGCGGCGAAAAGGAGCACGAGCAGACTCAGGATAGCATGGAGGCGCATTTCAGTTCGAGGGGTGTCGTGGGAGGTGAATGAACATGCTATGAAGTGCTGGTCCCAGGTGATGAAGCGAGTGGGAGGTCCATTTTTGAAAAGGAGAGGTCCTGGACCAAGAAGGAGATTTTTTGCTGGGCTTCAAGATGGGCAGGCCCTGAGGTTTATACTGTACCGACCTTTGCCCGATCGTGATTCAATTACCGCTTCCCCGGGGGGCAACGCCCGTTCAACAGCTCGTTGAAGCTCGTTGAGTTCTCGTCTCGCAGTCGAGACAGGGCTCAATCCCAGAATGAGAGGACGCCATGTTGGGGGTTTCGTATTGGAGACCAGGATGGGACTAGGGTTTCTTGTGACGTTTTCGATGGAGCTGGCCAGCGACGCCGAATTGTCCGGTTCAGATGGCGCGAGAGCGGTTGTCATTGCCCTTATCATCCCGGTTGGAGAGCCGCTGAAGGGTTTTTCCAGATCGACCAAAGGGATTGAGCTTCAAGGCGCTCTGCCAGATCCCCATGTATGGCAGCTTCTAGCTCGTGTAACGTCGTCTCCAATGGAGTACGAAGGAGTTCGTAGATGTTCGTGGGATGACCGGTAAGACACGAGGACGGATCGGATCGGGGAAGTTTAAACCTTGTAGAGCTCTAAAGCGGATAGGGATATGCCACCGTGCGGGTATTCTTGTCTGCCGTTCACACTGTTTCACCACCTGCTAGGCCTGCAGAAGGATCGTTCGGTAAGAAAACCACGTGTGGCGCATGTGGGTTTCCCTCTTCGAGTATCGGTGTCGCGAACGTCTTGATCGTTCATGTCGCACAGAACACGAAGAGCCGCGTGTAATACTCGTTTTGGGTTTCTTGTCGGGAGAAAGCGGGACTTTGGTCGTGTCCAGTGATGCAACGGTGCGAGTTGGCCCACGTTATATCCTATCGCAGTAGCGTGAGCCTTGGGTTGGTGCTGTACACGACCAAGCAAGAAGATGCTGTCTTGGTCACCCTTGCTTGATATCAGCTGGATCGAAACGGCATAGGATGAAATAGGAGAGCAGAGATGACGAGAGCAAGTGACCGAGAGGGGACATCTCAATGGCACCACTAGAGATGGTGGGCTTATGAGAAGCAATAGCGAGATGAGGGGGCTAAATATGAACGGCCTTTTGGAAATGAGCAGATCTGATGATTGAAATACAGCCATTGCTGAGAAAAGATCTATACCTCCCTGGGAAGTGACATCTCAATGTTGGCTCCATCCTAGATTTGCGAACTGCCATACCTGATATCTCTTCACGTGCTTCCGGCCAGCTAGTGTAAGAGCCACATAGCGGGATACCCTCAAAGAATCACCACCAAGGTGATAACGATACCAACGAGGAAGGTCAACTGGGCGAGGGTCAAGAGAGACCAGGCTGCTTCCAGATCCATCGGTAGAATGGCAGCAACAAACACGATGGCCTTCGGCGGACACCTGCCCTGTCCGGCCTGGTTGGTTGCTGTTGGGTCTCCAGGGATGTCGGTAGCCGTGGAACTGGAAGTGGCGGTAGATGCTGCGGTTAACGTCGTTTCGGAAGGTCTTGCAGGAATCTCATCGAATTCGACCATCGCCAGATGGATCTCATAAATTCCCGTGCCCAGTCCGCCGCGATGTTGTGACGTCCAGCTGAGAAGAAGATACTTTCCATCTCCACCAGCGCTGGCTTCCCACACCACGTCGCCCCCATACCATTCGCCTCTGTCGGTATGATCCTCCACCTCGTTACGCCGGAAGTGATTCGATCGAGGATAATATTGGCGATTGAAGTACTCCGGATGAGCTGCGCCGAGATAGTTGAATCCACCTTCATCAGGCGGAGACCGATAGAGGACCTGTTCGGGCGACCACGAATAATACACCAGCGCTTCGACGTCGTCGTGTTCAATGCCTTCTCCTTTCTTTCCGTTCCGAGTCCAGATTTTTGACTGATGGAGAGGCTCTTCCAAGTCAAGAAAGCGGATGTAGAACGTCGAATCGACGAATTTGTTGAAGTAAACGAGGATGAACGTTTGGAAATAGGGACTGAAGAACACTCCTCCGGAAGTGAAGCTCCCCTCAAGATAGATGTCTTTCTTATCCGTTGTGTTGAAATTTGGCGCCTTGGATGTAAATTTCAATTTGCGCGGCTGGAAGTAGGAGTAGGCAGAGTACTCGTCGACCAACTGAAGTGGTACCCGCGCTAACTGTAGGCCAGCATCGGTGATGCCCAGGAGATAAACGTCCCGGTCGCTGTTGTCTCGATACACGATGGTACTCGTGCTGGGCGACCCAACTAATGCCGCAAAGCCACCAAAGGGGACTTCGTCCCCCGGATAGAGCAACGGACTGGTCCGAACCACCTGTGGACCATCGGCTGGAGCAGTGATCGACAGTAACGTCATCCCACGTGCATTGTAACGACCCGCTGGGTCCTCCGGCTTGCTGTCAACGTAGACTACGGGCGCGTACAGAAGCGCATGCGTTCTGTTGATTGCAGCTGGAGATGAGCCAGGCCCTAGATCGTGCATATTCAGTCATGACTTCAAGCATCGTAGATAGATCTGGTGATCAGCTTGTGAACTCATACTTACAGATCGCGATACGCTGCTCGCCTTTGTTTCGGTCATTGAACTCCAGCTCGTCTTCAGTAAAGGGAATCCATCCTCCACCGCCGACGACCTCTTCATGCAAGATTGCACGTTCAGTATCACCATAGTCGTTCTTCCCGACCGTCACAACGCCAAAGTCGGTGATGGTCGAGAGATCAGCTTTAAGCTCGGCTGCATACGCCGCGGTATTTGATACAAAAGACAGCTGCTTGCCGTCCGCCGAAAAGCATTCGGTGTCGGCGTATAGCCAAACGATCTGTCCATTGAGCACAACCGAATGTCCGCCATCTCGGGAGACATTCGTGAGTGCCGGAGAGGTCTGTTGCCCCAAGGGTGTGATGCTCTTGACCACAATCGGCGTCCAAGAGGTGCTGTCAATCGAGAAACTTGCCAGGGCCGGAAGCAAGAAGATGGTCCAAATTTGATACCGGGGCGAAAACCATGGGAAGAGGAGCATGATCCAGGATCTGATGTAGGACAACCAAACACCGCCAGGCCAGGCGGCCGGGAAAAATGGTCGACAATCCTCGGGGGGCAGTGGTGGGTAGGCCGATATAAAGCTTCAAGTAAGTTGATATGGTCCTATCATGAATAAATCGTAAATCCAATGCGTGCGAAAGATAAATTGTACGATAAGAATGTTGGGATGAGCCGTATCACTACTCAGGATCCGTCGCTCCCATTGTTGAGACTAATAATATGAAGGCAGGTCCTTGGAAGCCGATGTGGGTTGTTCCGCATCAAACCATGTGTGGCCGAACGATGAAGATGACTGGCAGTTGGCAAGTCCTGGATCCGAATCCAAAATGTTCCCCAGCTGGGAAGCGTACCATCATGAAGCTCATGAGAGTCATGAACGAGATATGAAGAACTGACTGATCATATCAGGCAATCGAACACCGGAGATATAATCACGTGGAAAGGGGCTGCCACGTCTCGAAGGACACTGAGCTCCATTCTGAAGATCGTGGACCACCCACACTGGCGGCAAAATCAATCGGTGAACTCAGCAGTCACCGCTTCATACTGCCAGTGTCTCCATGACACTCTCGACGAAGGCGACCTAATTTTCACGGTGCCGATCATGATGGTGGTGATTGCATGACTTCTCTTCCATCCGTCTCACGATGACCATATTGAATGAGTCCAACGACGGCGGCTGCGAGCTCAGCCTTTTCAATTTCATTCATCATCCGCGTGCCTCTCACATGGCCAGATTACGGTTTCTACTCGTCTGGTATGTTCCCATTCGTGACCTACCCTGTTGTCGGAGACGATGATGACATGGCAGTCCTCAGGAGTCCTTCGAAAGTGGGCTGTTACCTGGCAGTCACCTGGTTCCCCGTGGCTCGCGCCGGTCTCTCCATGGAAGTCATCAGGATCATCCGGCCAAGGACCTCGGGCAACAAGACATGAGCAATATGGCCATCTCTAGGTCAGAAAGGTTCGAGAGAGTGAAACCTTAGCTGGGATCGCTCTGGTTGTAATGGAAAACCCATCTAGCCTCATCTCTTGCTGAGATTCGAGTTGGTTTGGGAGGGCCCATCTCAAAAAAGGACCAGTCTCAGCTGAGATTATAAACAGGAAGATATAGACCACGTGTAAGAAGTAAAATCACGTTCGACCTTGCAGGGAAATTGATGCTTGCTAACGAACCCATGGCGTTAGATCCATGTGTTCCTTGACGATCATCTCCGGACATGGCACAGAGAGGACTACCCCTTTCAGCGGTCCAGTGTGTATTAGCGGTCATGTTGGTCGTACGGTCGACAAAAGTGGAGGCCAATTCTATTCGACCATACGGTGAAGGAGGAACGCAAGCCTGCTCGAGTCCTAGGGCTGCGGACGTTGAAACACACTACTCCTATGTCGGCCTTTCTGGTGTTTTCGAGTAAGAGTTGGAAAGTGACACAAGCGCGAGGCTGGTGTCCGTTTGTTCATATATGGCCCAAATGAGTAATCAGGTCCGAGGCCCCTGTTTCCAGGTCGGGATGCTTGGGAGCTGACTAATCGCACAGAGCCTCAAAGTCTAAGCCACGCTTTGGGCGCCACCTCGCCACCGACCCGCGCGGTTCGATGGCCAATCAGCATCGTCACCTCGCATAAGGCTGAGCGCCTATCGGCGCTTGTCAGGAGCTGCTCACCAGCCACAGACGCGTCAGCGGCACCACATCGCACCAGCCAAACTAACGTTCATGAGAGCCAGCCCTGCGGCACGGACCCGTCAGGCTTTTGCTCACCCACAGAGAGGACGCGCGGTCCTGCACGAACAAGGGGGGAATATGGAGCTGGTGGAACATGTTTCCTGTTCGATGCAGTACAGTATTCCTCGTCAGAGTACTGTGTTTTCATTTTACTCCATCACTTTTCGTTCGTGTAAACGAAAAAGGATTTTCCTTGGACAACTAAATCCTCCGTCCGGTGGTGCTTCGGCCGTGCTTCGGCCGTACTTCGGCCGTACCCAGGAAGGCGAACTGGAGAATCGTATTTACATGGGAGAGACCTCTCCCGACTTGAGATCGCAGCTTCAGGCTCACTGAGACAGAGTCTCCAAGGTGACTCCTTGGCCTGGAAACACGACAATGAATCTCCACCGGCGCCGTCAAAGGACCCTGTTGTTACAACCACCCGGACATCACGTGACGCATCTTGAATATCACCAAGCGCCCTTTCATTCCTCATGCTGAGGAGCCGAAAGAAATGATGATTGATTGATTCCCAACTTGAATCAATCAGCGTTTCAACGTCTCGATCGCGAAACAACCAGATGGAGTTATTCCCCCGAGCTGGTCCACAGCCCTATCCCACGGGATCCTACCATGGGCCAGCTGAATGGATTTTCGTGGGCGCAGGGCTGTCACGCGTCACCCGCATCAGCTGTCGCCCGTCGCGCACGCCCTTCCCTTCAGGCGGGCGAATTCAGCGACCAGGCGCGTTGGGCGTCAAGCTGCTCCACTCAGCTCATGCTACTCCGTCGGCCAGGAGGGCCCGTGATGTCGCTGCCTGCGGCCGCACGGGACGGGTGGGTCCGCTGTCGCAAAGACCTTCTTTGCTCCCGGGGACGGCGCGAGACACTGGTATCGATACGAGAAAGGCCCGAATGGGCTCCCATCCTCTGATACCCGTGCGGCCATCGGTTGCTCTACGCATCTCGAGGTCAATGGCTCTTTCCGCTGCTCCGTCCGTGGATGGACCTTGCGTCGTCCCGAGCCGTGGGTCTGCCCCACCGACGTTGATGGCGCACAGGCACCAGGCGACGACGCCCGATGCCGATTGGTGATCGGAAAGAGGACGAGCGACGAGCAGAGCCACGGGTCAATCGCATCGCATCGCATCGCGCCGCTTGTCCTTCGCATGGACACCAGAGAGGCACGGCGTCAAATCGCGTCACACCACGCGCTTGCTTTTTAGGCGACTCACCGCCCGCGTGCGCCTCGCGGCTGTCGCTCGTCAAGGGTACCGCCCGTTTTCTGCCACCCCCGGTGTGTGATGCTGGGGCAGGAGGTGGACCGTTGAAGAAAGATGGAATGACGGGGGCCATGACCAGGCCATGACAAGGCCATGACATAAAGAGGCAGCAGCGCCAAGTTCAACCAACAACCAGCGCTCCTACCCGTTTCAGCGTTCTTTATTCGTTGCGATCAACTGACCTCAACGCCGCCCATTGTTGGTCGCTGCAACGACATCCACGGACCAACAATTGCGCGCGGTTTCACTGCCTCACACCCCAAAACGGGTGCCCCGCCAAGGTGTCAACGCCGTCGCCTCTTTCCTCTTAAGCTGGTCCACATCACACCCCTGCGCTGCACCTCCTCTGGAACGTGCACTGATCACTCTGACCTTTCCCACTGGGAGTGTGGAGATCACTTCATCTCTCCTCGCCGCGTGTTTGGTCACACATACCACACCAAGTTCGGCGTCGCCGTTCTTGACACGGTGCCCACGACGGCTGCCTGACCGTGGTGTGAGGTCTGCGGTGAGAAGGCTCGTCGACTATAAAGAGAGGCCCTTCGCGCTGCTTCCTCGACGTTCTCCATCGAGCAGCCTGCAGTCATCCGTCGTCGCAACGTTCACCCATCCGCACGTTCTCAGCATCTGTCAGGGCCCATCGCTGCAGGTACCCTGGGTCCGCACCGGACGCCACTCGAACTATCCAACGACGCTGGCATCTTCGCCGACGTGGAATGAAACACGATATTGTTACCGTCGGCACACTATATCTCGATTGGACCACCCCCAAGACCATCATCGATACCATCGACGTTCGCCTGCACCCTGTCAGCAGGACATACCACCGTGGTCGACGCTTGATCTTTCCAGCCATCGTGCCCAGAGTGTCCACCGCGAACGAGAGCACTTAGCCTACCGTTATCATCTCATCGATCACAGCACTCGGGTGGTGCCATCCAGCATCGCCGTCGAATCACCCTCAACCCATTGCGGACCTCATCGGCGGGTGATGCGCCGGTCCTGGCCAGCCATGGGTTATTACTATGAACCCACGCCACGTCGTCCGGTGGAGCACATCCCGCCGTCGGTCGAGATCGTCACGGTCGAGCCCCTACCGGCGGCCCCCTCGCCGCCGCCGCCCCCGCTTCGACGACCTCCGCCACCAGCCGCGCTCGAGAACACTCGTCGACCTCGACGCAACTCCTGGACCGGTCGAGGCGAGCGTCCATATTTCACCAAGGACATGAATCTCGTGGTGGATCTTCAATTCGGTCGGAGGAAACCGCCAAAGACGCAGGGGGCGGTCGAAGTGGTCATCGTGCCGGACACCCAGCATCGGTCACGGCGGGAGGAGGCCCCGCCGCCTCCGCCGCCACCACCACTCCGGACGTCCATCCCACCTCCACCACCCTCTCCGCCAGCAGCTTATCGATACCCTCAACCGGTGGACCATCATTATTATACACCGGCTCCACCACCGACCTGGAACGTTCCTCCGCCTCCTCCTCCTCCTCCACCACCACCTCCTCCTCCTCCTCCTCCTCCTCCCTATTACCAATATTACCCGGCGGGGCGAGCTGGCCGGCGTGACACGCCCGTCATCCACCATCCTCAACGTCCTCCCCGCCCACCATCGCCGCCGCCCGAGGTCGTGGAGGTGGCGCCACCGGTCCGTGCCGCATCGCCGCCACTGGTCCCCTCATGGGCCCCAAGCGAGGCTCAGTACCAAGCATACCGTCGACAGCAGTTGGCCGAGGAGGACCGTCGCCGGCGTGAGGATCGTCTCCAGGCGGAGGTCGCGCATCGGCGCGAGGAGCAGCAGCGTCAGCGCGAAGTCGCAGAGCGCGAACGGGAGCGAGAGCGCCGACGGGAGGAAGAGGCTAGGCGCCAGGCACACCGTGACGAGGAGGTCGAGTATGCTCGACGGGTGCGTCTCGAGGAGCAAATCCGCGCCGAGCGCCGTGAGCGCGAACGAGCCCGCTCGCCCCCGAGGACCCACACGCGGCGTCCATACTCGGCCGACGTGCATCAGGCTCATCCTTCACTGCGGCATCGTGATCGGGACGCAGACGCATATCGACTCCACGTGCGAGACTCCTGGCCGACCCGAGAGAGATATGAGGCGCCGCCTCTTCGTCCACGAGGCATCCTGGTGCGACCCGGTCAAGGCCCGCTACGTCGGCGAGAGGAGCATGTCCATTGGGACGACGAGGAGGACCAGTACTATCTGGGACGGAGATAGTACCTAGTTTGCATTCTTCATATATCCCAGAGCGAGCATTTCTTAGCAATATCATGGATCTCCATATCATTTCTTGATTACCATCCCTACAGCATCTTGAACTGTCTGTCGTAGTTCTGTTCGTTGTTGTTGGTGGTCGGCTTGCAGTCGCAAGCTGATGTGTCTCATTCACCCGCTGTCCTGTTGGCTGCTTTGCCGAGGCTGCAGCGTTAGCGGCTGTGGTACGCCGTACAAGCCTGCATATCTGGCTCCAAAGTTTACCGTAATCGATACGGGAAGCTTGGAGGCCGATCTGGCAAATCGGCAATCGCCGATACAACTCGAGAGCCGCAATGGAGGCGACTGCGGGGGAGAAGGGAACACACCGGCTTCTGCCGAAGACGGCGACATTTCACCATGGGAAAGTGATCATATGATCAAGGCTGAAGAGACGCCGACTCGATCCGGACTGTGGACCAAGGGGCGAACAATCGTTCATTCTTTGTTCTCCATTAGTATTCTCTTGACTGCTCCAATGTCGCTGCGACAGCCGTTGCGGAGACGATGCGCCGCTCGCGACTTCCCAGCGCAGTCGCATCTTCTGTATGTATCAATCTTTCCGGATCTTGATATCGTGACTGATGGAACGATAGCTTCAGTTGATCGCGTTCATCCGCGCTGCGCTCTTCCGTCACCACCTTAAATGATGAAGTCCCCAGTCGCAGAGCAGGATCGGTTGGCGGAGGACAATCATCCCGATGATGAAGACGATAGAGTATCAACCAGGCCTCCACCTCCACCGGACCCGGCAAGCGACGCAGATGCCGCGACAGCCGGAGCCATCGCGGACGCCAGTCACTCAGCGAGCCAGGCAGAGGACCAAAAACTGGACATCTTCACGCTCGAATCCGACGCGGCATTAAAAATGATGTGCGCCAGCTTGGAAACCATCATCGATTTGACGGGTGATGTAGCGCCAACGCCCCCTCCCAGCACGCCCAGCACGCCCAACATGCGAGCCATCCAGGTCGAAAAGGAAGAGACGGTTCGGTATCACGCGCGGGCCTCGCAGGAAGGCAGCCGAGCCAACACGCCGCCGCCCAACGACCTCGCGGATCTGGCGGATTTGCTGGCGCAGCAGATGATGATGAACAGCTGCGAATCGCTCAACAAGAGCCACGTCCGACTGCTCGACGCCGATCTAGAGGTGTCCAACGTCCAGCATCAGAGCATCATCCGGAAGTTCTACTCCAAGGTCCCTCCGCCCATCTCCCTCGCCGAATATCTGCTCCGCATGCACCGATACTGTCCCATGTCGACTGCCGTCGTCCTCGCGACGAGTCTCTACGTCCATCGTCTCGCCGTAGTCGAGCGCGTCTTGGCCCTCACGTCCCGCAACGTTCATCGATTACTCCTCGGCGGGCTGGTTACGGCGATGAAGGCCCTCGAGGACCTGACCTACTCACACAGTCGGCTGGCTAAAGTCGGTGGGGTCAGCGCCGCCGAACTGGGTCGACTCGAAATCAGCTTCTGCTTTGTGACCAACTTCGATCTCAAGGTCGACGCCCGGGCGCTGTCGCGACATGCGGCCTGGCTGCGTAGTGCAAGGAATTGAGAAGGAATCTTTTTTCCCCAGAAATATTACACCGCCATCAACCGGCCGATAATGAGCGAGCAAACTGAAATAATATGCAAAAGGGCTATACAAGACGATGGTGGACATCCAAAACGCGGATTGCATTCCCTGTTTAAACGCCACCAGGCTTTCATGGGAAGAGATGCAAGCACTAAGGATGTGAACAGCTCGGAAAGTACTTAGATGCTGGAGGAGGTATGTCATAACCGTTAAAGATCTTAGGGCATTCATTCACGGGCAGACATACTCAACGGCTGGAATGCGTTGGGACTCAAAATGCGATCATTCAAGATTTCCTACAAGTGGTGGAGCAGTATGTCCTTGAGGGGGGTGAGCAGCCTCAAATTTTGCCATTTTATCCAGGAGAAGAGCAAGCGGTGGTCCGAGAAGAGGTCGATTTAGCAACAAGACCTGAACTGTTAGGGAAAAGGGCATTTTGTCTTGTTCATGTTATTGGGATACCAACGGTTACCCGTCTCCACTCAGTCACCCATTTTGGCTTTCATTTCAAATCTTGAATTGAAATCCGATGAAACAATGTCTGACATCTGGATATGTTTTCAACAAAGCTGTGACATGGCACAGCCCTCATCCCGTTCGGAGGAATTTGGAGGTAGGCGGACCTTTGGGATACTCAAGTTGCACCACCAAGAGTTGCCCATTCAGAATTCCACCTGGCTTCGAGAATAAATTCTCAACGCACTTGAAGATATAGTGTTTGAGAACTAACGCTCGTGATGCTAGTTCTACATTTGACAGCTGAATCAAGTTGGTTGAAGATCACATCTATATCTATCTATATTACACTGTAACACGTTCGGCTGAAGCAGCTTGCGTTCTGTGGCTAAGCATCAGTAGATAAAGCAAAAAAATAGAAAAAGCTACCAAAACCATCTCTCTCCTGCGTCAGGAGAATCTGTGAGTTTTGCTCGCAGCGGGCTCAACCGAAGGACCCGTTTAACCAGTTAAGGGCGCTGACTGAAATCTATATTTAAAGAAGTAGTATATATACCTCCGGACTACTCCACTGATTACTGTACCCCGCTTCCTTCGCGGTCGCGAGGGGCCTGAACCTAGTATGACCTACTATGAAGCAAAACAGAGTAAATCAGTTGATAAGAATCCCTGAATGCTGATGTCCAGTTTAAGAGGATATACTTGTGGAAGTATCCCGGTATCTTGTTCAGGATACAAGTTGTTCTACTTATAGCTAGAGCTCTACAAAATGTAATGGAAGCTCGAGTCATTTAGTCGATGTTTTGAAACGAGCTTTACTAGTATTTGACCGGGGGTCTTTAAATGTATCTAACGCCGTCCGAATGGGATAATTGGTGTTTTGGTTTCAAGCACGAATGAATTAGCGAAGAGGTACATGAATCTCGATATCTCGGCGCCAAGCGCGGCTATTTCGCATTCTGCTTGGTTTCCGCAATCGGCTTGTTTTCTACCGACCAGAAACGTCAACCTCGATGTTCTTAATATAGGTCACGAACATCAAGTCCAGGTTCGTCTTCACCACTGTTTCCGAGCGTCGTGTATCCTCCATACTCATCGGACTAGACACTCTCTGCTTAGAAGATCGTCAACATGCTTCTACGACGACCTCTTTGGCTGTTCCTCTCTCTCGCCCCCTGGGCGCTCGCCGACGTCGAGTTTACGCGTCCATCTGCCGGAGCATCCGTGGCAGGGGGTTCGACACTTGAAATCGAATGGAAAGACTCGGGCGAAGCACCTTCGATTTCGGATCTCACGTCCTATCAACTCTTTCTTTGCGCAGGAAGCAATGATCATCCAGTACGTTAAACTCCACCCCTTTTTGATACCACCTTAGTTTCGCATTCTCAGCTCAATCACTGACTTGATCTTCATGATATAGATCGAACTGTTGTCCTTGCAAGAGAATGGACAGTTCAGCAAAGGGAACAAACTCTCAAGCCCGGTTAAAGCTGGTATCGGAGCCAGCACCCCCGCCAATGCATAGTACGCTTGCCCCTTCTCTATCAATAGCTCTCAGGTGCACCATCTGATTGCCCAATCATCTAGTTTCCTCAAGATGACTTCGTCCACCACATCCGGCGAGACCATCATCAATTATTCCAACCGCTTCACTCTGACCGCCATGACGGGTATCTTCCCCCCGAGCGTCCTCGAGGGTCTCAAGACCGTCCAAGGGACCGAAGGACCGCCGACGCTGGAGCAGAGCGCTGAAGGCGAGCTCAAGAAGAGACAAGCCGCCCCGGTCGGACCCGCAGCATCCTACGAGGTACCGTATACCCTGCAGAAAGGTCCGACGAGATACGCCCCCATGCAGCCTCTTCCGGGAACGAAGATCACGAAGAAGAATGCCTCGCCGCTACATCCATCGACTAGTATCACCATCGCCAAGACGTGGATGCCGGCTCCGACCATCTCGATAACGCTTACCCAGGAACCGACACATAGTGTGCAGAGTCGGAAGAATGATGTATGTCTAATATTTCTTTTTAAGAAAAATAATAAATATCGTTCTCAGGTCGACTGGATGTCGTGGCTTCGGCACGATATGCATATGTGATGGTAGAGCTGACTGGTTTCGTGGGGACAATAGGCTACTCCGGCATCGAAACCGAACGATATGCAGAAATTCTTGGCACGATGGAAGGATTGAGTAGAGGAAGTAAATGTATCTCGTTATTAGTAATGGTATTCTTTTCGGTCATTTGCGTCAGATATTGCATTTTCCATTCTTAGCGATGTGCACGACGTTGATTGGTTTTGATACATAAAGGGCAGTAGTAGAAATATGATATCTCAATAGCCAAAGCACTCGGGTTAAGGTTCCTCAGGCCTCACGAGATTGTTCTGACAGACGACCGAAATCACAAAACTTCTGAACCTTGCATTGAGGGCTTTGTCCAGAATCTTACAAGTCCCAAACCTATCTCATATCCCAAAGGACATCACCGGGGGTCGAGGGATCCAGACTGAACGTCACGGACGCGTCATGGGCCACCGAAGACTCAGTTCATGATTAGCCACTAAGCCACGGACGGTCAAAAGGTCTTTAATGGGATAGTCAGAGGGATCTATAGTAACTAGATGTCTATTAGGTATGTGACTGGCTAGCTTGGAGCTAGTCAGAGGGTGGGGAGGAGGAAAGAATTCGCTGTAT
>QQTW01000437.1_pt1 | contig 26132 bp, 29 predicted proteins | sample 1904831 | NCBI WGS metagenome assembly QQTW01 (sample SAMN09435610, study PRJNA476489) | Subsurface metagenome, whole genome shotgun sequencing project. | reverse complement strand
GAATGGAAGCGGTATGCGAATACACCGAGCTGGGTGCGGAAAGGGATAAAAATGATATTACGTATGCGTATATACGTGTTGCACGCGCTGTTCGGGCTGTTTGGATTCTCGGACGATGGGGAGCATAAAGGTAGGTAGAAAGAAAGTATTGATGGTCGAGTGGTATATTAGATCCTCCTCAGGAATGTTCGCGTCGCTCGTGCGGTGCTGTTGCTCGAGCCGGATACCACAACTGTGCTGGGTGGAAAGGTGGAGACTCTTCATAAGGCTTGGATGGACCGGCAGAAGGAGGAACTGAGGGCGGGGGTCACTACTTCGACATAGCATAGCTTACACTGGACTGTCGCTGCACCGTTGAACAAGAATCGGAGGGCACCGGACGAATGAACGACAGATGTCATTGGAGCGTTCGCTGTTCTATCTACGGAATCGACTGTGAAGAGGAGACCCAAAAGAGGAGACCCAACAGAATCTTGGACGCCATTATTGAAGACTATAAGTATAGGTGATTATCCAACTCCAAGACTAACTGGCCAACACTTCCGCGAAACTATTCCACCCAGCTCTACTCCAAGGCGCAACGACAATGGCAGTCTGTGCATCTTTAACTCTCCCGGTGGCTGAATACGCTTCTGCGAGCATCGACGGCGCAAGCGAGCCCCGTGGCGGAACGGCACGCTGAGCCGTCTTCAACGCCATCTCCGCTGGATAAGCGAAGTGATCCTCTTCGCATAAAGAAGCCAGCTGTGTCCATCCGTATGATGCGTACGGAGACAGCATGATCGAAGTCTTGGTCTCCGCCAGCGCGGGACTAATGCCATCCTCAGTCTGCCCAACGGTTGATGATGACGACGGTGCAAGTGAGGATGCCGTCACAAGAAACTCCTGGATCCTTTGCCGCTGTTCGGGACTGAACTTGTTGTCGGCGCGATATCCTTGCAAATCACCCAGCACTGCATCCAACGTTTCCTCTTGATCGTTGAGCGTCGCGATGACTCCCAGCAGCAAGATCGACTGCAGATGATCGGATGCTCGATTGACGCATTCAAAGAGCTGCTCCGTGGTGATGGTCCGCTCGTCTTGTCCACCTTTCGCCCAGAGAACTTGCGCCAGGAGGCAAACGACGTCAGCTGATCCTTCTGACTCTTCGAGCGCCGATCGGAACCTGCCCAGTGCGTCGTCCATCTCGCCTTTTCGGTAACTTGCCAGTCCGGCGGTGAGATGTGCGCTCAGTCGACATTTCCGGCGTGCCACCGGGTCGACCATACTTGGTTGGCCGCCGTCCTCGTCGTCATCTGCCGCCAACTGCAGAGCTGTCTCTGCACTCTCTATTGCACTGTCGTAGTCGGTTAGACTCAAAAGAACGCGGCCCAAGTCGGCCTTTCCCTGAGCAAAACGGGTCAGAGCGGTCACTGATTCCGACTCCTCGTAATCTTGCTCCGCTGAGACACAGGCGGACGTTAATAGATCGCGAGCAGTCTCGTAATGACCTGCCCGCTCATGAAACAACGCCGACAGATGGTCCACAGCTGAGTCAGGCGCGGACTGAGACCGGACTTGTTCGAGCGCGAACAGAGGCTGGACCAGGTTGACGACGTCTTCCGACAGCCGACCCGATTCCAGCTGGTCCAAGGTTTGAAAGGCGTAGAGTCTTCTCGCGAGAGGCACGGCGCCGTCTGCAATCTCAAAGGCGTGTTCGAAGAGTAGTCCAGCCTCTTGATTTTCACCGAGAGACAAAGCCAGTAGGCCCTGGCCTAACCATGCCTGGGCACACTCCGGATCGGTTGCCTGTGCACGCGAAAAGGCCATGTTGGCCAGTTGATGGTCCTTGTTCAGCAGACACAAGGTCCCATAGTTGGTCCATACTCGGGCGTTCTGGTAACCAATGTCAGCCAGACGCCTATTGGTAGCAAAGGCGGTACTCCCACCTTGTCATTAAGGTACAGACTCCGCACGAAGGCGTGCTGTGCAATTTCGGGACGTGCGGTACTGGCTGCCACACCAAGAGCGTCCCAGAAATCAGCATTGCGGGCTTCGCTCTCGATTGCCCTTCGGAAGCAATACATGGAAGCTCGGAGGTAACCAGTGGATTGGGTAGATGTTGCCTTTGATCCCTCCAAGGACAAGCAGACGTGAGCGCGATACTCGGCCCATCCAAGGTTGAACCATGCCACAGCGCGAGCATGAACTTCGTTTGCAGACGACTGTAGTGACCGTTTCTGGGCGAGGAGTGCTGCGTGCAAGCATTCTTTGACAGACGTCATATTGGTATCTCCATCGACTGCGTCGCTCGATGACTCTCTTCGAACTCCGTCGACATTGCTGAGAATTTGGTCGCCGATCCTGTCATCGTTGATGCCGAGTAATTGATGAACGGCGGACGAGGGGAAGTCATCGACGTGTTTGTGAACGTATGAAGATATCAAACACGCATCAGCCACTGTTTTCCATACGTTGCCACTGGCAAACTGCTCCTTATACAGTTGACTGCATTGATGGAAAACTTCTTGAGCGTAGTCGGATGCCCCGCCGAAGAAGCCACCCTGGATGCTCTGCCAGGCAGCATCCACAAGCGTTTGCACGAGAGCCATAACGACCCCCAACTCGCCGGGCCGCCGTTGAAGAACATCTTTATACCCCTGGATGGCCTCCTCATGCTGACCCAGCTCCCGCTTCACATTGGCGGACAAGAACTTGGCAAGCCAACTTTCCTCGACCTCCTTTCCGCCAGATTCAGCATGAACATTTTGCGCCTGCTCAAAGGCCTTGGTGGCGGCAATGTATCGACCCGAGTTGTGGTAGCTCTCTCCGAGGCCGATCCAGGAGTGGTAATCTTTTGGGCTGATCCTGAGCGCATGCTGGAATGAAACAATGCTCTTGGCGTAGTCTTGCTTGTTCAGCTGGACGACGCCCAAAGCCGCCAACGGCCAGCTGACACCTTGACGTTTCGAGCCAGGATCCGGTCGGGTCTTTCCCGCGTCAACCACTCTCTGAGCGACTAGTTCCACGAGGTCCCAGTCGCCTTCGTCCGCATAGCTGCGTGCAAGACGCTCGGCCGCCACCACCTCGGACGCCGACAGCTCAATGGCTTTCAAGAAGCACTTGCGCGCTCTTTTCTTATCTCTACCATAGTCTGCATAATAGAGTCCCAAGCTCGTGTATGCAGGCGCATAGTTGGCATCTGCCTGCAGAGCTCCGAGGAAGCGAGCGTAGGCGCCAGTTCGTCTTTTGCGCGCAGCAGGCGAAGGATCGATGTTCCAGAGGCAGACGCCGATTCGGTACAGCGTTCGAGCCTTGAGGTTACGCGTGCGCATGTCGGTACCCTGGATGAGGGGGAGACATGACTCCAGGCTGTCGAGACCTTCCTCGTAATTCTTGCAGAGAGCTCGATACCAGGCGACTTCCAACTTGATCGTTAGATCGTCAGGTTTCTGCGCGAGAGCCGTCTCCAACAGCTTCAACGCTGCAGGATAGTCTTCTTGCTCGCCGAGAAGTTGTCCCTTGCCCACTAGGGCCGACGTCGACGAATTATTGACTTTCAAAACCATGTCAAAGAGCGATCGGGCTTCGTCAAAGTACTTTGGAGGGTGGTAACGCGTGAGACACATTGCAAGGATCACATTGGTGAACTCAAGACTCCTGGGGAACATTAGTTGACGGTTCTTGACAGGACAGTTACTCAGACGCAATACGCTAGAGGGCGTACCTTTCGAACTTTAGTCCTGTGTCTTGCATTGCAGTCGCAATCAGGCCCTTTAGTTTCCGGCAGAGCTCGACTGCCGACTCGAACTCTTCCAGAAACTGATAATATTCCGCCATCAATCGATGAGCCATCATCGACTGACTGCTCTCTGCAAGCCCATCCTGTTACACCTCAGCGATGCCCTTGTTATCAAATTGGTTCGTGCTTACCGTCATGAGAACCAACCGTTCTTCTGGTGTGAGCTTTGGAGACTCCTGCGCGTCATGACTCGGGTCGGCAGAATCGGTACTGTTCGCCATTTCGTTTCTATCGGCTGGTGGACTGATTGGTGATATCTCGCTGCCAATATACCCTCGCAAGACTTTGGCCAGTCCATCTTCGGGGAACAGTTCCATATAGTCCCGAAGCACGGCCTCATCCCAGTCCGCTAAACTTTCACCGTCGTTCCATTCGATCGCAATAGTCCAGGCAAGCTTGTACGGATGTTTCAAAATTACCATCCCCTGGGCCATCTGTTTCACCTGGGCTCTTTTCTCGGCCTTGGCTTCGGCGGCCAGCACCAACATCGTCTCGTACGCATGTTGCAGGAGCTTCTCCTCATAGTGTCGGCGTTCCTCGTCGTCCCTGGTCCAGTTGATAATCTGTTGATAGATATCTTCCAGGGGACTCTGGGTGAGGGTCTCTTGTCGCACTTCCCGTCGAACCTGGTCTATTCTGGCGCCCAAGCGAGTTCGCCGTTTGCCGATCTCTTTATTGATGCGTTCGCTCTCCTCAGCTTCCACAATTTGAGCGATCTGGGCGTATGTCGCCGGTGGGTAGGGCAGGCCGCCTTCCAGAAAGTCATACAACGGACTCGAAGGAAGAAGCATCTCCAACGCTTGTCTCTGCTGCGACTTCGAGCCATGATTGCGTACGTGCGCTTGGTACTTGTCAACCACATTCTGGCATTTGTTCAGGTCGTCCCTATCCCAGCATGGATCAGCGATTTCTCCCAACATGGAGATACACAAAGCCAAGAGCCCACGCTTCCTTGTATATTTCTGCCAGCCGAAGCGCGGCTCGGTGGTATTCATCTACCTTGTGCTGTCCTTGCTTCTCGTAGACGCTGATCAACCCTTGCCATGCCAGCGGGTCGGCGCCTTTGGCATTGATGGCCGTCTGATACGTTTGAATCGCCTCTTCTGACCGATTGAGCTTGTCCAAAGCCAAGCCATGAAAGACGTTGCTAAGTAAGCAAAGAATATATGTCAGTATACACCACCAGACTGAAAGTACAGCATATGGGGCTACACATGTAGGGTGGTATACACTTACGCATGGTAGTTATGAGGCTCGCTGATCAATACCTTCTCAGACTGTGTCAGAGCATCCTCGTATCGATGCTCGTCAATAGCAACTTTAGTAGCTTTTAAAGCTGCCTTCCACGATGCCATTGCGTTCTACTATAATTATAGCGTCCGGCGTCACGCTCTTATCGATATTGAGCACGAAAGGAGGCCTCTGGTGGGGCAAGAGCCAATCGGAATCTTTCATCGGAGAAACTCTATCTCCGCCCCGGAATCCCGATCCGAAGCTTCCGATGAGATCATCTGACTTTAGAGTCTTAATTCACCGCGCGTTCTCAACGCCTCCTCGCCGACGAGCAGCTCTCCCTAGAAGCACCTATTCTCCTAACTCCGAATACATACACACGCTGTGAACACATTGAACAGAGAGACGATGGGGTCTTTCCGTCTCACTGTTGAGGGACGCACGTTCCGAGACCCCGCCGGCCGCGAGGTCACGATTCGGGGCATCAATGTTGCTGGCGATGCCAAGTTCCCTCGCCAGCCCGACATCCCCTCCCACGTCTCCGACGGCTTCTTTGATGGTGACTCAGTCTCGTTTGTGGGTCGGCCATTTTCTGTCGAGGAAGCACATGAGCACTTTGGCCGATTGCGACGCTGGGGATACAACACCCTACGATATATCTTTACCTGGGAGGCCATTGAGCATGCTGGACCCGGCAAATATGACGATGATTGGATTCAGCACAGTATTTCCGTCCTGCGACTAGCCAAGGAATATGGATTTTATGTATATCTCGATCCTCATCAGGATGTGGTGTGTACTTAGAGCCCCATGCCTTGCCGTAGATATCACACTGAAACGGTGTGCAGTGGTCAAGGTTCTCTGGGGGCTGCGGAGCGCCTCTGTGGACGCTCTACGCCTGCGGTCTCGACCCGCGTGGGTTTTCCGATACGGAGGCCGCCATCGTGCACAACACCTATCCCGAGCCGGCTGAATTCCCCAAGATGATCTGGTCGACCAACTACTACCGAATGGTCTGCCAGGTGACCTTCACTTTGTTCTTTGGGGGCCGAGATTTTGCGCCGAAGGCGATCATCGACGGAAAGAATATTCAGGACTATCTGCAAGAGCACTTTGTTGAGGCATGCCAGTACCTGGCCCAGAAGATCCACGAGGCGGGAGACCTCGAGGATGCGCCCGTCATTGGGTGAGAGAGCATGAATGAGCCGAATCGAGGTTTGATCGGTTACCCGGATCTGTCGAGCATCCCGTCGGAGCAGAAACTCCAAAAAGGTACTTCACCCACGGCATGGCAAGGCATGTTGACCGGCTCCGGAAGGCCATGCGAGATCGAGACCTGGGAATTTGGACGTCTGGGCCCATATCGGTCTGGTTCCCGGCTCGTGGACCCGAGGGGCACGACTGCGTGGTTGTTACCCGACTTTGATGATTCCCGATACGGTTGGAAGCGAGACCCAGGGTGGAAGCTTGGGGAGTGTCTCTGGGCGCAACATGGCGTTTGGGATCCAAAGAGTGATACCCTTCTCCGGAAAGACTACTTTGCCAAGAATCCCCACACCGGCGAGGTGCTCGACTATGAGCGCTTCACCAACACATATTTCATGGAGCTTTATCGTCGCTTCCGAGACGCCATCCGAAGCGTACATCCAAGCGCCATCCTGTTCTGCCAGCCACCGGTGTTGGAAATACCTCCCACGTTGAAGGACACCGAAGACGATGATCCGCAGATGGTGTATTCGGCGCACTATTACGATGGGGTGACGTTAATGACCAAATCTTGGTGAGGCATGTGATGTCGTGCATGGCCCGGGTGGCGCTCATCGTGCGTAGGAACCGATATTGGAATGTCGATGTCTTTGGCGTTCTTCGGGGACGATATCTGAGTCCCGCGTTTGCCATCAAGATTGGCGAAACGGCCATTCGGAATTCCTTCCGAGACCAGCTGGCCGCGATCCGACAGGAGGGTCTCGATCACCTGGGCGACCACCCGTGTGTGCTCACGGAATTTGGGATTCCGTTTGACATGAACGACCAGCACGCCTACAAGACGGGCGACTACTCGAGCCAGTGTGCTGCCATGGATGCCAACCACTATGCCGTCGAAGGGTGCGGGATGAATGGCTTCAGCCTCTGGGTGTATGCAGCGACGGTATGCAGTCGATCACTCTCACCGGTGTTTTTGGTAGAAGCACTACTCACCATGACGCACAGAATAATCATCGGTGGGGCGATCATTGGAACGGGGAAGACCTGTCCATCTACTCGCTTGATGATGGCGTGTTACCGATGGCGATGGACGACAAGTCCTCGGGGAAAGAACCTCAAACATTAGGAGCACCGATTACACCATCGAACCTCAAAGCCAATCTTTCGACTCCTTCGATGGCGTCCGACGCCACCGCCGTGGAGACTGAATCCAAGCCGACGCCGGGTTACCGGGCGGCGGAGGCTTTCGTCCGGCCGAGTCCATTCGCGACGGCCGGTGATGTTCAGTCATATGGATTCGACCTGAAGAGTTGCATCTTCTCCCTGAGATTGACCGCCGCCAGGGCCACCACTCAAGATGCTCCCACCGAGATCTTCCTGCCGGAGTTCCACTTCCCCAACGGCTCCACCGAGGTGGAGGTCAGCGGTGGTCGGTGGACCGTCGGCGTGGACGATTCCAAGGAGACTTCCATTCAGACGCTGAAATGGTGGCACGCCGAAGGGGAGCAGAGCATCAAGGTCAAGGGTGTCGTGAGGCGCAATGGCGAGGCTGGTATCACCGACGAAGATGGATACTTGAATCAGTATTGGCAGAACACCTGCTCTGTCATGTGATCTTTGCGTTTTCAATCTCGTTTGTCATGATGTGTGTTGTCATCCGGAGCGATGGAGTATATTTTTCTCTGCATTCTTCATTGACTTGATAAGCTTGCGAGGGTCAAGTTTTGGGGCCTATTGATGGCCTTCCTTATATCTATTCAATTGAAACCTTATGACCATATTGAAACTCCAGCTTGCTACTTGTAAATATCTTTGCTTTGATGCTATGATACCAAAGTCATCTAGGGCGATCCTTCGTCCTCCCCCACAGTCTTGATCGAATATCAAGGAGTCTTCCATCACCTGATCTCGCGTCTCAGAAACGCGTGGGCGTAACTGAAGCGTCATTTGTGATTTGTTAGTCACCCCTCCTGCTTCAGGCTTACAAGCACAAGTCAACATCTCACATCGCGCCCCGTGCTAAATGAAATACATACAGAGAAAAGATCATCTGAGAAGTGGTAGAGTTGATTGTACAGTATTCACTTTCAGCGCTACTTGAGCTTGGGGCACTCCTTATGCACTGGAGGGACGTTGCCGAAGGGAACAAACCTGTCCGTAAATGCTTCCATAGGCACAAACTTTTCAGCTCATTTGACACACGAGCATCTAATCGACTACAGTACTCATATCACTCAGTCTCCGTCATTCTCGGATTGCTGTTGTGAGATCTCAAAATGCTCGTCCAACCTTGAGCTATCACGACCATCATGAATGGGCACGCCGGGTCCAACGGCGTCGATGGCGACAAAGCTCCCGTGGTCGGGACGGCCAACTTTCTTCCCAAGGAGACGGCGGTGGGCATCATTCAGGCGCTAGAGGTGGCACACAATCCAAGCTCGTCGCCAAGCTTGAGACAAGAAGCATATGTCTTTCTGGAGCAATGTAAAACTCTCCCCGAGGCCGCCCAATATGGATTCTACCTGGCCTTGGACACCACCCAGTCCCCCGCCGTACGGCATTATGGTCTCTCGCTGCTGGAAGCGGCAGCCGGCTCGAGCACCAACACGCTACCGTTCCACGTGTTGCATGCGTCGTTGTGGCAGCTGGCGGAATCGGTGAATCAAATGGGTCCAGTCTACATGCGGAACAAGATCGCCAAGATCTGGACCGAGTATGCGAAGCGGTTTTGGCTTTCCCAATGGCTAGACATGGACGAGCAGCTGTGCAAGCTGTGGTCGAAAGAGTTTGCTCACAAGGAGTTGGTGGCGGTGATTCTGGAGAACCTGGCCGAGGATATCTTTACCAAAGATGATCCCGTGGTGAGTCTACGAGGGACGACGCTGAGTCGATCGTTCGTCGAGATTATGGTGCCGCTACAGCCGGATGATGAAGACGGTGCGCTCGAGACGCCGAGTGGCCGCGTCAAGCACGGGACAGAGGGCTGGCTTGCTCGACTTGCCAGCTTCCTTGAGTGGGCCTTGCCCGATCGCGTCCAGGCACATCCGCCAACTCGTGCGTGTGCCCTACGCGTCTATAGCGCCTTGACATCCACCATGACCCACATCAAGCTACGACCGATTGCGGCAGCACACTGTCATATCCGGGTGGCGGCAGGGCTCATGATCCCAGATACCGAGATCCAACTGGTACGTGAAGAGGCCCCCCCCCGGTCTGGAACCAAGATGCTCACGCCCGTTAGGCGGCATTAGAGGCGCTTATCGCCGTCTACAATCGCCCCGTCTTCAGGACGTTGGCCGACGTCGAGAGATTGGCCGTCCCGATACTTCAATCAGGCAGCCTCTCGGTTCTGCGGCAGCTCTACGAGAGCTCCGTCGTGGATCCAACGGATATTCAAGACAGCAAATATCTAGTTTTGACCAGACTCTCGCAGGTGTGTGGCGGTCGACATGCCGTGTTCATTTCGATCATAGCGTGCACTAACGAATCACAGTTGATGTATGCCCTAAGCCAGGCAATTGACACTACGACCCTCCATGTACATACCGACGTGGACTGGACGGGTTTCATGACTTTCCTCGTGACCATGATGGATCATCCCAGTTTGACGGTGTCTATCGCAGGGCTACGATCGTGGATGAAGATTGTCCAATCCAGTAACTTGGCGGACAGCGAAGCCGTCACCGGTCTCGAAAACCAAGTGTATACAATCTGCAGTCAACGATTGGTTCGATATGAATTTATGCCGGAGAACTCGACCGATCCCATCATTGCGTTTTTGAATGAGGATTTTGATACCATTTCGGAGCGTCACGCGTTTCTGGGAAACTACCGCCGATATTGCATGTCCGCACTGGAGCATATCGTGCGCCGGAGACCGATCGAAGGTCTGAAATACACCCTCAACCAGGTGGATCAAGCGATTCAAGGTTTATCGAGTCGTCAACCACCTATTGACCGTGAGTTACGGTCGACGTACGATGCAATGACTGCGCTGACGAGTGATCAGTGGAGCATTATACAAAGAACTCGGAAGGATACTATCTGGTGGACGCGCAGCTGGCCGTGGTCGAGGCTGCCATGAAGGGCTGCATGACCTCGTTGGACCCTCGGGGAGAGGATCGTCAGCAGGATGTAGGTTTAGCCAGCCGTGGATCCTCCTCAACTGACTTTTGTTCAAGGCGCAAAAGCGGATGACGATCGAGGATGATCTGCTCGCCTGGGCGCAACGGCTGATGGCGATGGACTTTGAGGTGACTATCCACACTGCTCTTAGGTATCTGGCACTGACAATTACAGGATCCCTGGATTCGAAAACGCATCGTGCAAGTGGTGACGGAACTATCTACCTCGACCCTGAAAAACAGGACGACCTTTGCCTTGGACGTGCTGAAGTTTATCTTCTCCGCACCGATACCCGACCGGCCTGAGTATCCCGCCTACTCGGATGCTATCAAGGACCTTCAGACGTTGTGCAATCACGAGCTGCATCAGATGGCCATCAAGATGCCCAACTTCTTGACGGTAGGTTCTGGTTGGTGTAACATGATTGGCGATGTACTGACCGCGCGGCAGACCGTTTACAATGACCTGGAAGCCAAGATCAACGAGATGACGGCCACGCAGGCAATTGAGGCACGACAAACCGTGGCGTTTCAGAGCTTTTTGTTCATCATCACGTAGGTTCCATATCGTACTCTTAAGTCGTATCCTACTAACAAAGCAGTCATCGGTCGACGGCCATCGACGATGACTTACGAGCACAACGTCTTGTTCCGCTAGTGGAGACCATCCACGCCGCATGGCAGAATCCCGAGCTGGACCGATATCTGGAGAACTTCGAGGGGTTTTGCGCGCTAATTGGAGTGGGAAAAGCACAGCAATACTTGCGGGCTCGCAAGGCGAATGAAGTCAAGGACTGGTCCGCATACAACTTGGATGAAGAGGGAAAGCAGATTCAAGCCGAGATGAGCGATCGGTTTCAGGTGGGTGGTCATATATCAGACAATACAGAGACAGCAGGATCTGAATTGCAGCTGAGAACAGCAGCTTCTACCGCTGAAGCTAACCAAGAGCTTCCTTGGGGCATCGGTGGAGAAGCTACGAAAAGGCACTCCAGCGTACGTGTTTGCGACCCATCTCTGGCGGAACACGATTCCCGTGATCTTGCCACGGATCATCAAACTTCTTGGGTATGTCGATAAATGTCCACATTGCTATTTTCTCCTGCTCATCTGACTATAGCTTCGCACACGCGTACCACAACATCCACGCGTGGGTGGACGGCTCACAGGGCTCCTTGGAAATCGCCAGTCGAACCTTGCATGACCGATTCTGGCAGTCGGGCATCTCGAGTGGAACTCGCGAGAGCTTCTACGCCCAAGTGAGCAGTAGCCGGACCACGCTGGAGGGCTTCGCGTCGAGCGTGCGAGGGGCGATTCGAAGCGTACGAGAGACGTGCTATGCGCTGCTCTACAGCATGAGCCGGTTCGAGGAACTTTTCTATTCGTACGATCAGCTACCGGTGCCGCTGGCGCAGGCCATCTGTGCGGACGCCGGATGTCTCTCGCCGCATCAATTCAGCACGCTAATCAGCATGACGCGGTATTTGATTGAAGACTGTCCGAACGACAAGCGGGAAGAGTTTTTGACGCCGTTACTGTCGCAGTTGCTCACTCAGATGGACAATAAGATCAAGAGCGAGTGGGATCGAGTCAAGCAGCGGACCCAGGTCAGTACGGGGGATGATGACTTGACGGAAGAGATGCGGGACGAGAGCGTGCTTCGACATTTTACCTATTCGAGCGTGCTGTTGGTAGCGGGCTTGCTTGATCCTCAGCGTGTTTCAAAGGACACCGGTGCGCTTAGCTTGTGTCGCTAGTTATTTCCACGCTGACAATGATTTAGATCAGCCGGACCCCACTGAAACAAGCAACCCGAAAACCAGATACAATAGCCAAGGAGCCGGAAGCATGCGAGTCTTTGTCTTATCGTCCATCGACATCCTCCGGCCACTGGTTCTGTTTTGTACTCATATGATCGACGTCCCCGATACCCGAAGCTGTAGCACCATCCTTCGCGTGTTGAGGAGCATCTGCAGCGACTTTTGCGGACCAACGGAACTGGCGCAAGCGATGCGGGAGTACATGTGCAACGATGTCCTCCGCGCAGCCATCTACTCATTCAACAACCCTCAGTTCGTTGACGTCCAGCGCGATACGATCATGCTGGTGGTGACCATCTACACGATCTTCTCGCCGGTGACAGGGACGGCGCGAGCGAATCTGTTGGCATTGCCCGGGGTGACGGAAGACAAGATGAACGAGATTCACGATATGTTGTTTGCGCATCCAGCGGCAAGGCAGTCACGGGGTCTGATGATGAGTTTGTTGGAGGGCGTTCGAGCGATGAGCATCTCGGAACAGGGGAAATTGAATCCGAAGGGAAGTAATGCGGCAGGGGTGACGAAGCTGCGAAGGGCCAAGGGGGGGAGTGCAGTCGAGAAAAGAACAGAGGAGACAATGGAGATGGAGGGGTATCCCGAGGGGGACGCAGAGAGCAAGAAAAGGGAGAGTCCTGATTTCAGCGGCATAGCGGATATGTTTGGGTAAGGGAAGTAAGGTATTCAGTATGCAGTAGATACCACTAATTGGGAAGCGAATTGACTTTTGTCCGTCTGGCAGTTGACCATGAGAAGATGATGAAGTTCTAGGCCAAATTGGGCTCGCGACAGCGCACGACGCACGGCGTACGGTAAGTTGTTTTCATTGATTCCATATTACTTAGACTTCATGAGGAAATGAGCTTTCCCAGACTTGACAATCAGCGATCGGCGATGCTCGAAACGAAGACACAGCCCTTCCATCATCATCATCATCATCATCATCCCACGCTCGTTACTCGTCTCCACCCACGTATTCCGATTCGCTTGAGTACCGTATAGCTCTTGCTTGTCCTCCAAGCGATATCCCATACTGCAGCAATTCCCGCAGACTGTCGAATGGTCCGTGCCACGGGAAGTTAAGTTAACCACGCTTATCTCGATCTCCATCCAGGTTTAGTCCGTGCTTGTACAGTAACTTGTCCTACTCAACTGTACCCTACTCTACTGTACTCTACGAGTAGAGTATCGGTACTCGTACAACTAGAGTTGAGTAAAATACGCTTAATGACTACGAGTAAACATATCCAAGCGTTCATGCGTCAAACACGAGATTGTTCGACTGTCAGCCCTCTCTGATGGCATACCGTACCATGGAGTTGAGCGGTTATAAGCACCTGGTTTCCCAGCCTTCTCAGAGACAGTTGGCACAACCACTTCTTCTCCCGCGGAGTGCTTCTTCGCGCTGGAAGAACCTCATATCAACCAGATGTCTAACCCCAACGACCGCAATCAACCACCATGTATCCTCTGCCTACCATCCTAACGCACCTCTCCCTCCTCCTAAGTTTTGCGTCAGGAACACCCCTCCCATATCTCCCATCATCCATAACTCTCCCTATTAACCTCCCCGATACCCCCTCCATAAACCTCCCCATTCACAGACCCCCTTCTGTACATCCCCCTTCACTCCTCCCCTCCATCAACCTCCGCTGGCCCTCCCTACCGTCCATGAATCTCAGATCCCTGAACTGGCCAAGTCTCCCTCAAATAAACCTTCACCGCTCCCTCCCAATAACTCTCCCCCCACATCTCGGTCCTGAAGCAGCGATTCATAAGCTGCAAGCTACTCACTACGCGACTCGAGAAGCAGGGACATTGGCATGGAATTATCCGGGGGATGTCATGCGGAATTGGAACGAAAAGAGTAAATATGCGGTTTTTGCGGACGTGGAGAGGGGGGAGTGTTACCGGATGAATTGTTTGCCGAAACGCTCGTTCTTGAGAGGGGAGGAATGGTCAGAGGTGGGTTCATTCATTAGTAGTTCTATCCTTTTCTGCTTCCGCTTATGTCTTTCTTGTTCATATTGCAATTCTTGAGAGTGTCGATTTGGGATTCGACGTTCAAGGGACGTATGGTTCTTTCGACATCTGTCTTCTCTTGTCTTCCTTTCCGTTGTGATTGATTGATAGTTTCCTTAAGTCGACGATAGTGATTGTCGACCTCGAGTTCGATTCCTGAGATCCGGGGCCATATGAAGATGAAGAGAACGAAAGAGACACTTCAAGCCAAGAACAGCCAGCAGAAACACAAGAAGACGAGGGAAGACCAACAAGAACTCCGCATCGGACAAATGTCGTGGTTCTATTCGAATGATATTAGCTAACTGACTGACTGAATGGAAAAACGATAGGCTGAGAGATCCGAATGCCGCGCGCAGAATTTCAAATTCGAGCCCGTGAGAGGTCATTGGGTGGATAGTTGTGTGTTGGATGCGGATATTGCGGTGAATTAATCCTGTTCTGTGTTTCTTCTCTCTCCCCTCTCTCCCCCTCTCTTAGACTACTTGGACTATGGTCTCGGGCTATAGAAATTCTTGGAGGTGGGAGAGTCTTTCTCTACTCCGTTCTACCGTGGGATAGAGAAGCAAGGTGGGACGGGAGATTACAAGAGAGGGAGGGAGGGAGGGGTGGGTGGTGGTAGGGTATGGGAATGGGAATGGGTGTGGATGGGGAAGAGGGGAGGAGACCAAAGGAAGAAACGCAGGGATGGAAGAAGGGATACAGGGGGAGAAAGGGGTAGGGATGAAGGAAGAAGAGTGAGACGATAGTTGATGGGGGGCTGCGTGGATGTGGGAGGCTGGTTGACTAGATTTGACTTGGCTTGGTATGGCCTGGCCTAGCTTTAAAGAGAAGAGAAGAGAAGGGGCCATACCATGATCAGTCTGGAAATTTCTATTTGCGCGAGCATGAGCGTGGGCGGGGTGGTAAATGTATATAGATGTGTATGTACTAATGCGGTATATAGTATCCAGGTCATGGAGATTCCGCCGGTGGGGGTGGGGAGTCGGTCGCTATAACAACCATGGAGCATAGTCGTCGAAGCTGCAATCCGACAATACCCTATTTCTTTCTTTCTTTCTTACTTTCTTTCTTCGTTCCACCGCGACTTCCCATGCCTTTTCACGGCGTCCATCGTTTGTTCCTTTCATCCGTTCTTGGAATGTCGCGGTACGGTGTACTGTACACATGCCCCCCGCCCTATCTTGGAAATGTGACTAGTGCTTGCATGGATGGCCCAACTGGAGCCAACAAGACGAGACTAGATGAGATAAGAATATGTATTCGTACTCGTACGAGGCAGAAACGCTAGAATTAAGCTAAGCTCCACTCCACTCACCACACATGCTGTCATAAGTCACACTTCACTATCATTAAGCAACTCATACATATGCACAAGTCCAAACCAGATTGGATTACCGTCACTCGCCTCGCCTCGGCCTTCCTATGAAGACAAACAAGCCCACCCAAGAACAAACTGGCTCTCAAAACAAGAGTTCATGAATAATTGATTGACTTATTATTATGAATAAGATTCAGGACCAATTCCCCAGACTTCCACCCCCAAAACATCAAATTTCGTTCCATCATCGCTCAACGGCTCGTTGCCGAAGGTGGGGCACGAGGCGGAGATACCTTTTTCGAATACGTCGTCGAGCCAGAGACCGTATTTTCCGTCGCTGTTTATTATCATCGGATTAGTATTCATGTATTTAGTGGAAGCTGGGCGGATGGTTGGTTGATTGATGATTTTGGGAACTGGGTCTGATGGCCGTGGGTGTGAATTGAGGATCCGAGCTGAGATTGGACGAGTCGAAATGAGTGGATGAATGAAATGAATCAAAGATTGAATGGAAGGGTGCTAAACGGGAAGAATGTGCATGCAAAAAAGAATGAGTAGACCGAAGAGACAGATGGAAGGAGGGAAGGAGGGAAGGAAGCACAATAAACGCATAATATTGAGAAAAAGCGTCGAGACTCACCCCCCCCCAACGCTCAAAAACCCCTGCTGACAAAAGATCAAATAATCATTCGTCCCACTGTACGGAAACGCTTTGAATCGAATCGGTTCCGGTGTCGAAGTACTCGTATCAGATCGAGCTCGATTCCCAGTACCTTCGGCCGACGGAGGAGGTATCAATCCCGACTGTCGTTTCCCGTTCTCATTTCCACTGTAATGGTCCATGCTGGTCCATTGAGGAGAAGTAGAATCCGCTAGAGGTCGAGTTACCGGATCATTAGTGCTAGCAATCGTCGTCGACCGAGTCATGTTCGTAGTATCCGCACTGGGAGGCAGCGGAAGGGAGGATAATAAGGGAGTATGTGACAGCACTGTAGATCGCCAGAGGAAACATTCGCCGGTGCCATAATAATGCGGTGACGGGTGGGGTGGGTCGGAGAGATATGCGCCGAATAACTTCGATGATCCATCCGTTAGCCAATATCGCTTGCTCTGCGTCTGGAATGTCGGCGAAGTGATCAGGATTAAAGAAAGAAAGAGAAAAGGGAAGCAAGGAAACAAGGATATATACCCCCCCTCCACCATCTTTCACCACCACGACAAACCCTCCCCTCCGGGACGACGTCCGCCAGGCCTCACATTTATTGTACAACGTCGCTAGACTCACTCCATCCCGGTCGAGACTGTACGCGAGCGTCCATTCGTCCATCAGTTGAAGTCGAGGGGGGACCAATAACCGGATCTCCTCCGCTAATGTCCGCGTCAACAATTGCGCTGAGGGATTCCCTGACGACCGTTTCAATCCGCGGAGGGTCAACGGATGCAAAGGTGGTGGCTGGAACGGTGACGGCCGCCGACGTGGAGGCGGGGTATATGTGCCATCGACGCTTGGGATGGTCGACGTTGATGGTGCCCAGCCGAATGATGACGTAAAAGCCTGCACTTGCGACTGTGACTGATGCACATCGAGCGAAGAGGACGACCCCGATCGTGCTGTAGAGGAGGACAACGAATGATCTGCTGCTGGCTCGGTGTAGAATCTTCTCAGAAAGCTTGATGCCGTTTGCGCCAGGGCGGACGGGAGGTACAATGATGACGAGCGCGACGTTGCGCCGTGCTCCTCGGAGGGAGGCGTGGCCGGCAGAGAAGAGCGGGAGCTGGTGACGGAGGACATGCGGGATGTGATGTCTTATCGATAAGAAATATTGATATTTGATGTGATGTGTGAGAATAGTTGCAGTGGCCTGTTCGAAAACGTCGCTGAATGAAGTGTTAACGCTTGCTAATGAGCTTGTGCAACCGGAGGAATATATTCGTAGAGCTCTGACAGGTGACAGCTGTCATCGTTGGGACCGGGCTCGTGTCAAGTCGCCGATCTGGTGCAGATCATCCCGAGCTATCCCATGGGATTAGCAACCGACACATACTGTGATTGTTAAGGTTTACTTCTGTCTGTCAATGGTATTAGCTGAATGTAAGCATCAGAGGAGTTCAGTACCTGGTCCACCGACTCTCTGCTTAGCTTTATTGTATGCCAGTGTAATCTGGAACTAACTTGATTCTAGCTATCAAATGTAAGGCCAGCACCACCAGGGCCTATCTCCAGGCACTATATCTTTGGACAAGCTGACGGGCTATTCTCAAGATCAGATGGAATGCTCAATTGACAACTTTCTCCGGTGGTGCGTATTGAATGTGCCAAATGTCGCCAGTCTCAAAGTCCTCCGAATGGGATACCTTCACCTGCGGCCTGGCGATAGTTCCGGTTCTCTTGGAGCTTGGATGAGCTGTAAAGACTATTATTATCATGACAGTGATACAGTCCAGGAAATCCAACATGGTCCAGATATTGCGTGTCATTAGAGCTCTCCGTAAAAATCGAATTGCACAATAGCATCCCTTGTTGAATCTGGACTCGACCCATCTACTACCTGACTGCCCTTGTCCATGCAGAGCTGAATCACCCTCCCTCACCGCCATCTTCATCATCATTTCCATCAACAGCAACATTATTCCCACCCTCAGTGGCCTCCACTCCCCCCAAAACTTTGTTGACCTCCTCCCCCTCCTTCAAGACACCCCCCTTCCGCTTCGGGATCACCTCCGCAAACGCCCTTGCCCAATCACCATACTCGAGCCATCGTAGCATAATCTCCAGCACCTGATTCGTGGTGAGCACGAACCGACTGGCCATGCGCATGTAATCTCCAATCGGCAATTTGGCCGTTTTCACCCCTCGATCCATTGCCCGCTGATAACAAATCCCCTTGTGTCGATTGCGATCCACGAGCCCGCCAATAATGTACGTGCTATAGGGAGATAGTTCCGTCAAAGTATCCGGGCTGTCGCTGGTCAAATAGATCGTCTCTGCTCGATTGTCGTTGTTTCGTTCCTTCTCATCGTCCTGTTCAAATACCTTTGCCCCTCCCTGTAGCGTCCCTTTCGCCGGCAATTGATACCGTGCCTTGCGCATCTTCTCGGCCGCAACTTGAGAAGCACTAACGAAGTCGGCTTCGTCAAACCGCACGTTCTTCCACCCCCGTTGATGATTCCCCAGCACCGTCACGAACCGCTCCTTCAATGGTCCGCTAAACGAACTGACGCTGATAAATGCCCGGTACGGAGCAGCGCGATTGGCAGCGTGACATCGCGTCAGCTGCGAACTGAGCGAGACCCGTTCTTTATCCGTCATGAGGTCGTCAAAGGAGCAGTCGATGAGGAATGTAATGGGGAATAGAACCGGATGGACACGGTTCTTTCTTTTGTCGGTCGATATATCACCCTCTTGTGATCCATTTTCAGTTACGACGGATCCAGCTTGCGCAGTAACTGGATCGACATCTCCAGCTTGACGTGCACGGTCTTTGCGAGCGGCCCTTTTCTCTTTCCGTTTGATTTTGCGGGCTTCACGTGTCGCTTCAAATTGCTGCTGGCGTTGAAGTTTCTTCAACTGGCTTTTTGATATTGGAGGTGCAACAATTGGGTCTTGAGTGGTAGCCACGGTCTCCTCTGGCTCGGGTATGGTCTCATCCTGACCGGAATTGGAAGGCTGGTTATTTTCTCCAGCTGGCAAAATTGGTGGTGACCCTGGACTCTGCGTTGGTGACGCTCTCGCCGCTTCTTTCCTAACATCCTCTGCGAACGTGACCTCCTCTTCTTTTGATTCGTTGATATTTGAAGTGACATCAGTAGCATCTTGCCGTCTGGAGATTTTACTTGGTCGTTCGTCTTCCTCCATTACATATTGAGCTGCAAGATATCGATGGTGTGGAGGGGAGTTTGGTTGCTCCAGCGAAGACGAACGGAGTGGGGCTTTGTACCTGTCGATCAGATGCTGACATAATCAGAAACACGTACCGACTATCAACGTCCTCCAACGACCATCCATCACCCATCAAGTTTCACCACCATTAAAACGCGCCCTGCGCTATCTACAAGCTCGCAATGCCTCAGGATCTCCCTCCCACCGGCGGCTATGACCCTGTTCAATACAAAGTGAGCTTCACCTCGATTCTATGATCCACTCATCCCCACTCTTGTCCCATCTAGATATACATGTATACCGAGCTAATTCAATCTCCACATAGAGGAATATCCCCGCCCGAGGGTTCAGGCCAGCATACTACCTCGCCGCCATGGTCGCCATCATGACCTACGGGTGGTATAAAGCCGGCCAAGGCATTCGAGAGAGAAAGTCAGTCTTTGCAATATCCCCTCCCATTTCAATCATCGCAAGGCGACCATAGTCCCGCATCATTTGAGAATGACGGAGAGTTATCTCCGTCTGTTACTTCTCAACCCATAAAAAATGTGCTCGAAGGTCGTGGGATCGCGTCAGCGCCATACTGGATGTGATATTGCTCCCGCAATGGTGCCATCATATAGAGCCAGCGAGCGATACTAGAGCGGGATTTCTGTTCGCTAACCGTGTCCCATTTCCCATCTCGCCCGACTGGAACTGGGACTGGTTACTATTTTTCGATATAATAATCTCGTTATGGAAAGGATGAGGAACGCTAATTGATATATTGATTGATAACAGTGAACTCGGTCGCGAAAAGATGTGGGCCCGCATCCACTTGATTCCTCTACTCCAAGCCGAAGAAGACCGGGATCAGATCAGACGTCATTTTGCAGATAAAGCGCGCGAGAAAGAATTATTAGGGAGAGAGATTAAGGTGTATCATTCTGATCGGTATGTCTATATTATTTCACTTCCCTTTTTCTTCTTCATCTTTCGCTTGTTCTATTTCAAGTCCGTTTTCTGGTGGTGTTGGGTTGGGTTGGGTGGGGTCTGTGTCTGGCGCAAGGGATTGCTGTACAATTGAGTATAGTGGGTATTTGGGTGTCATGGATGGGTGTGGATGAATGAATTGCTGATTGAGGAATGTGAGACGGATAGGTTCATTCGACCCACCTATGCTATCGTGCCGAGTCAGAGGACGAAGGAATAGAATCTTCATTCCATTTGCGACGACAGGTGGTTTTGTGTGCTATCGCTGTACTCTACAGTGAGCCGACATTATATATTTTGTTGTTCTCAGTTGATTATTGAAAAAGATATGGTGGAGTCCGGGATTGTCTTTCTTTCTACCTACAACCAACAGTGGAGCTTGGTATTGAATGAAATTCATACGAGGAAATTGCGCGAAATATCTGCCTGTTGCGTTCCTGGTCTGCTGTTCAAGCTGTCGAGTTCATTGTTCGAAACAACTCATGCGGCTTTGAAGACCAAGCTGTCATATAACGTATTTCACCTCATCGAGACACTACCACCATCGGGATAGGCAGCTTACGTAGAAGATTTATCAGGTCTGGTCTCAAGCCAGGTGTGGTTAGTACTGCAGGCGAAAGTGGTCCCACTGGGCCAAAAGGTGATCACCCCTTGGTTATCAGCGGAATGTCACTTATAGCCCCGACAGTACGAACCACGAATTAAAATACATCACGTTTCTATCTAGACGGAGGGTATTAAACGTCTAACCTCGATCCATACGAGAGATGTTGTGGTTTTATTGAATGATTATGTTGGAGTGCTTGAGGGTATGTTCCTGATATAAAGCGAGGTTGAAGAGAGGATGTCATAGGAGGGAGCACATAATTTCAGTGAAACAAGTTGATCGGAATGTAATTACCATACCACGACTACTATTACTATCACTACCACTAATTTGATGTCGTACCAATTGTAAGCTGAATGGCGCATTGGGAGCGTCCAATAGGAAAAGGATTCGGCACACAGCCCTACTGCCACCACTAGGAACGAAGATTTGAAACCAAGACAGACAAACAGAAGAAAACTCAACGGTGGTAATACTCCGTAGTCAGAATCGGGGTGTCCTCGCAAGCATGACGCCCTCTTTCTTCACCCCCCACCTTAGATAGCCTACGCCTCCTCGGACGCTCCCCATAAAGTCCGCTGTACCACCTTTCAAGGCGCCAAGGAACGAAGAAAGAAAGAACCCAAGCCAATCGGTCAACCCTTTCCTTTCCTTCTCTTTCCACGAAATACACAGCGCGGTATGTGAAACGGACAAGAAGACGCCAGTAGCAACAAGCAGGGTGATATCAAAGAAACACACCATGCCCCTTTCTCTAAACCCATTACCCCTCGTCAATAAGGCGAGTCCACAATCTCATTCCGACTCAACCGACTCTTTCCCACCCCACTGCCTTCACTCCGTCTCGCTCCACCCACCCTTCCCGACACGGGCGAGGCAATACTCTCCCTCGTGGGTCTCTTGAACGTTCTCTTAGCGACCATGTTCACCTCATTCGGCAGCGCCACAATCACGTCCCGATCACTTCCATACTTGAAATTATCGGCTTTGACCTCCTCGGCGTATCGTTTGATGGTATAAGGATCTCTCCGTCCCGCTAGGACCTTCTTCAGATTCCACGTCACAATAAACGGCCCCGTCGCGGTGATGATGGAGGTCTCATTGCTGTCAACCCCCGTGTTGAACCTCGCGGGTGTAAACGCTAACGCGGCGCCGGTCTCGTGCTGGAATTGAGCGACGTGCGCGGGCTGCAGACCTAATCGACGGGGTTGGGGTTTGGCGTCTTTGCCGAAGGATCGTTCGAAGCCGAGTTTGCCTTCGTGTTTACCTTCCTTTTGCAACGCGTCGACGAGAAGTAGGTACGTGCGACACGTGGCGAGAACCCACCGACCGTCGGCACTGACGTCGAGGCCGATGATGGGCTCGCCTAATGCGGGGATGTGCGTCTTCGCGTTGATCCCTAGACGGTCGAACATGCGGATGTCGCCCTTGTTGCTGGCTACCGCGATGTACCCCTGTTCTGTCGTCGCCGCGGCAGAGAAATCGTTCTTGGACACGTATTGCTTGAGATCGGAGTCGACGAGCTTGTTGCCTGCAAGACGGGGATCGATGCGGTAGAGTGCATTCCGAGAAAGACCGAGGAAGGTCTGCTCGGTGGTCATTTGGGAGAATTTCTGTTGAACATAATCGATTAGTATGTATTTATTGAAAAGGGATGGAGAGCGGGAGATGTACGAGACGAACCTTTTCGGGAGCGAATAAATCGACAGGAATATCGTCGTGCACTTTCCATTGATCCACCACTTTACCATATTCCAGATCCATTCGATACAGCGAATGCGGATCCTGCTCGTTCTGCAGAATCATGTTCTGGTCCTCGGCGTGCAGCATCACCTTCTTCGGACTGAACAGTTTCCCTCCCGGCGTCTCTACTTTCGAGATGTTGGTCGAGAACTCGAGGTTGTTGTTGGGAGTATGTTTGAACACGCCAATCTTGGAGCCTCGCACGACAAAGCTTCGGTCATGCTTGTATCCGACCGCGAGCTGGGAGTTGACGTTTCCATCGCTGTCACGAGTCACCACATCCTCCTCGGACTCGTCGCTGTCGTAATGTTCGCTGCGCTGGCCATCGTATTCGTCTTCTTCGTCCTCTTCAGTCGCTCCCTCGCCCTCTTCGCCCTCGTGCTCGTCTTCATCGTGCAGATAATCGGGCGCGTCTTCCATCGTGAGATCTTGAAACGCCTCCAAGACATACTCGCGGTCGTCGTCCTTGGCTTTGGTCCATTTCATCTGGTTCAAAGATTCCCATAACGCTCGCATCAACCCCTCTTGAAACCGTTCGACCGTATCTTGATCGCGGAACCGCAGCAACCACGAATACGCCGAGCCATCGGCCGTGTAGTGATTGAAGATGAAGGAAAGATATTCGAAATTAAAAACCGGGTTGATGTCCGCCACGATCGGCTGGCCCAACCAGTCCTTTTCCTTGCCCGTGATCTGCAGCCAGTATTTCCATGCGCCGGTCTCGGATACAAATGCGGTCACCTCGGGATCTTGCAGGATGAAGGTCCCTGAATTAAAGTCATACAGGTGCAGTTCCGCTTTTTCTTTGACGAGCATCTCCCGCTGCTCCGGATGCTTCACCGAGGGAGGAGCCAGTGTCCGGAGTTCTTTCGGAGGCTCCTCCTTGGCTTTTCGAATATTCTTGGTGGACATTTCGTTCTTAATTGGTGTCGATCCAGCGGGTGGAGAAGCTGATGCTGGGGCGCTCTCTGGTTCCAGTTCCGGTTCCGGTTCGGGTTCGGGAAGCAGCGCGTCCGAGAAGGAAAACTGGCGTAGCTCCTCCTCGGTGGCTTTCTGATGGCTCCGTCGGTACTTGCGCTCGTACTGGCACTGAATGGCGACCAGTTCAAAGGTGCCCAGCGCAACTGGCTGCACCGATCGATCACACACGAATTCGTAGTGATCGCCCAGGTCCCCGCTTAGATCTTTCCACGCAAACACCTTCTCCCCGCCGTGGCGGGTCTCGGACCGAAAATGGAGACTCTCATCGAGCAAAAAGGTCTTCTCGTCTTTCTCAGCCGCCAACGCGCCCGCCGTGCCGTCCTCGTCTTCTTCGTCCTCAAGCAGCTCTTCTTCGCCTTCCTCGTACGCGCGTTGCACAATCAGCTGATATTGAAATTCTTGAGCGGTGCGTCGAATGCTGGCCGCCGCGTCTTTGAAGATTAGTTCTGAGTAGCCCTTCGGCGAGAGCGGGCGGACCAGGTAGAGCTGGCCCTGAGGGATGTCGATGATGGACTCCTTGGACGTATCTCCGAAGAGATATTTGCCCACTGTTCGTCAATTTTGTCAGTTCGCGTTCAAATGAGGAAATATTGAGGCTGGCTTGAGCTCATGGACGATGGCGGGGTAGCGGAACGAGACAACAATGAAATCGATCGCGGACAGCTGCACTCACCGTTCCGGAGCATAAACATCTTGCCTGATTGGGACCAGTAAACTGCTAATCCATTCGTTGAAGTGAAAGGAGCAAGGACATGGATAGAACTAGCAATAGCTCAGATAGAGAGAACGATGGTACGGAGTTGAGCGTGTGATGCTAGAAGTGGGCTTGAATGGTCGCGATGTCAATGGAGAGGAACCCGCCACGAGGCACCAGCCACAAGGCGGAGATGACGCATCTGGTTGAGTCACGTGGGAGCCTGAGGAACCCGGCCGTTGAAGCGCACCGCCACAATCTGCTTGAGCCTCACTTGTGGCTGCGACCATGTGGTTGTTCACGACGCACGGCTGAGACTGAGCAGAAATTCTCGAGCAAGACGATATCAAAGACGCTACTCTGCAAGCTACACTGTAAACAAGAGCAGGAATATTCTTCAGTTACGATCCATAGGGTGGTCTCATACACCGACCAATGAACTGATCTAGACAAATCTCAAATGAAGATGATTCATTGGCAGAATATGACGGATGATGTTATCTAGAACAGACTCATAATGTCCTCGTGATTCTTCTTGGTGGTGTCGCTCTGCCCTAGCTGCTCTGCTGCCGGCGGTGGCTGATTACCCCCTCCCATGTCCAGGGATGCGAAGCCGTCGAGCAGGTCCGAAGGGCCATTGCTTGGCGCTGGAGCATGTCCATTGCCAAAGACGCCCATCAGGTCGTTCAGATCACTATTCGTAGTGGAAACTACACCGGGGCCGTGCGTGGCTGGCGAGTCGACCCGCAATGGCGTCCCACCCAGACCTTCCAGACCGGTCGCTCCCAGCTCGGGCTCCTTCTGGGCCGACGCGGGGGCTGCACCATCGAAGTCGATATCCAGCAGATTCTCGACGTTGTTGTTGGTCGGTGGTGGCCCTCCTGAAGCCGCGGCCGCCGCTGCAGCGGCCGCGATGGGATTCTCGCGTGCATTCTGCAATTGCTCTCTGAGCTTCCTGTCAGTCGGTTTCCTTTGAGGCATGTGATGATGCAAACATAAAACGCACTCAATCGCCCGCTTCTGCACGGCATCCGCACCATAGCGGCCATGTCCTACGAACGTCTCCGGTGGCTTGTGGTAGACCGACGCGAGCGTGGAAAGCTCATTGAGAAGCTGGTCGAGCAGGGCCGGCGGCAGGGATTGGATGGTGTTGGTGATGGGCGGCCGTTCGGAAAGGACGATATTCTGGGATGGTTAGTTATAGATCGGACAATCAGCGGAATTTCGTTCACCTTTGCAATTTGCGGGTCGCTCGAGAGCAACCGCCAATAGACGTAGGCGCGATCACGGATATCGGGATTGTCATTCTCCGCTGTGGCCGCCTGCAGCACCTTCTGCACCAACCCTTGCGACTGGTCTGGCTTCTTCAAGAACAGCTTGACCACCGCCGTCAAGATCTGTAACTGTGTCTGCACGAACGTCAGTCGTCACGCTGAGCATGATTCCGTGTCATTCAGATCGCACCTGCGTGAATTCCTCCATGAAGCCCTCCACGAAGCCGGCCAAGATGTCATGCGCGTTGCTGATCTTCTCGGCATATTCACCCACGATCCAGATCAGGGCACCCCGTGCGTGCGGCTCGTCCAGCTCGTCGATGCACTTGCACAGCGTCGGGATGATGCCCTCATATCCCGGATACCGACGGAAGATGTCCTTGATGACGACAATGACCTCCTGCACGACGTAGTGGACCTTGGTGGCGATCAGGTCGAGCAGCGTGTTGACGCAGCGCTCGGCGGCGCTCTCGAGCT
>QQTW01000436.1_pt1 | contig 26141 bp, 21 predicted proteins | sample 1904831 | NCBI WGS metagenome assembly QQTW01 (sample SAMN09435610, study PRJNA476489) | Subsurface metagenome, whole genome shotgun sequencing project. | reverse complement strand
TTATAATTCATAATTCATAATTCATAATTCATAATTTTCTATCGTTCCTCGCCCCTTCCGTTGGCACTTGAATATTGCGCCAAAGAATTAAGGGAATACTTAAAGTTCCTAAAATCATTACTACGGCAGTCAGGAACCAAACCACTAAGCGATTAGGTCGATAATTTCCACGTTCTATCTGCCAGAAAACTTGGTTATAACGCCAAGCTGCTAGGGCGATAGTAACTATATCGACAATTACTAGACTGACACCCAAGTTTTCAGAGTTAAAAAAGTGATGGTTCGGAGTTTCTCTTTGAGTAACGGCTACTTGGAGTTGGCGCAGAAATAGACCGAACCGAGCGATCGCAAACCCAAAACCAATTAAAGCGATCGCCGTGCGTAACCATGCCAAGAAAGTGCGCTCGTTAGCTTGATGCTCTCGTTGTCGGTCAATCTCTGGTTTTATAGTCACTGCTGTTTGCGTTTCTGAATAGGCCAAATTGGCAATTGATTAACTTTTTGCAGCGTCAAATTTACGTAACTAATACCATTTGCTCTAACCAAATCTGTACCAAAATAACCGCGATCGCCATCATGTTCGTGGGGTCCACTAATCTTTACTGTATAATCGCCTTCCCGCAGGGCTTGATTAAAAGGAGAGCCAACCGTCCAAGCCCAGCGCGATGGAAATACAATACTGCCTATATCCTCAACCCAATCTCTTTGTCCTTGGAGGTGGTAGACGCGATCGGCTACATTAAAACCATCTGTACCAGCAAATACACCACCAATAGAAACTACAATAATTTTAGGATTTAGCCACTGTTCGAGATAGGGAGCAGCTGCGAGGGCGACTTGTGCGCCACCACTGGTTCCCATGAGAATGATTTTGACTTTTTCTGGAGAGGATTGTGGTATTGGCTGCGCTGCGTTCATCCTGTCGATGATGGCAAGAGCAATTCCCCGGTTATAAACAGAGCCGTAGCGATTGTCAGCCGAGATCGCAAACCGCCAAAGATTACGAATTTTGATTAATACATTTGCCGTGCTGAACCAACCCTCTGATTCTTCAGCGAAGTTCCACAAGGGAGCCAATAAACGTTCGCTACCTAAGTTTACGTTAGCGGCTGAGTAAGGGAAAACATCTTCAACGATCGCACAGTTGGGGTGGGCTTTAACTAAACCTTTGAGAAATACTTCCTCCCCAGGAGTTAATCTATCGGTAGAAAAGTCTCCTACTCCGGTTAGAAAGATGACGTAACAATTTAACTTTGAAGTGGCAAGATTTGAGTTACTGCTGGGAGGTAGCCGCTTGGGCTGTTTTTTTGTCAAACCCAAACTTTGAGCGCCTTCTTTCACCCACCAAATTAAAGTCCCTACAGGCGAGACAGTTCCCCAGACTAAAAGTATTAGTCCTGCAAGCGTAAGCAGCTTCAAGCTTCCACCCCGTAACCAGAGAAGCAGCCGCTCAATCGAATTAAGCATTCAGCAAGGTTGGTGTTACTTAATGTTTTAAGATTTTAAGCGATCGAAGCAATCAGCAGTAAGGATTTAATTTGAGCAGCAGACAATCCAAAGCGGGTTTATGGATAACTTTGCGCCATGCCCTGGCTTTAAATGCAAACTTTTATGAAAACGCGCGCAATACTCCCAGAATTCATCGCTTAGCGCTGAGTATTGTGATTTTAGCAGCAGTGTCTCGCGGGTTGGGTAGTTTAGTCATTGCCGTTATTAATTTGGCAACACCAGCCCAAATGGTTCTAGCGCTTTTGATCAATGGACTTAGCATTGTCGGCGGCTACTACTTCTGGACGTTTACGATTTGGAAGTTGGGGCAATGGTTAAAACGTGATTCTCCCGCTGCTTATGGAGATTTACTCGGCCCGATTGGCTTTGCCTATGCGCCGCAAGTGTTGAATTTCTTAACGCTGATTCCTTTACTCGGACAACCGATTGAAAGAGTATTGGCAATCTGGAGTTTACTGGCAGTAATTGTTGGCGTGCGTCAAGGATTAGATATCAGCACTAACAAGGCTACTTTAATTTGTTTGGTGGGGTGGCCTGTAATTCAGGTAGTAGTCAGCTTTTTGCAAGTTTTTGATCATGTAGTTATCAAAAGCATATAGATGATGCTCGTTTTGTTGCCAAGATAACAGGTTGTCGTAATCCGTAACAGAGAAGTCAGTAGCTGCCTTTCACGTCCACTATAGATTTACATATTGGGTAGTGTCGAAATCATCTGATCGCATCTTGGCAATCCAACTAAACAGCTACGAACTGTTGACACTCCTCGCGCCTATTGGTGCGAGGATTCTTGCTTCAACCGTCCTCTCTAGATACTCAAATGCAAGCATTCAAATACCCCCGTTTGGATACGTCCACAAGCGCACACCGCTCGCAAGCAATCCTGGAGGTCGCCTCCAGGATGCAAAGCTGCGAGCGCTGCCCGACCGCGTTTGGAATGATTTATTCAGTTCTTTTTCTCTTTCCCACACTATGTCGCACGAAGCTGAGCATTGTGGTTGGGGAGAACCCAATCTTGCCTCACGAGAGTCTTTTAGACTATGGGTACTAGTATAATTTTATACTTTGGATACGCTGTCAATCCTGGAAAAGTCGCCCTTCTAGGGCGAGGCTTTAAACCCAAATTTTCGGGAAGGAAAACAAATCAACTAATGCGACGCAAGATTCAACAACAAATCGAGCAAATTGCTCAAGAAACATTTGGTTACAATCGCCTACGTCCCGGACAAGAAGAAGTCATTTAAGCAGTACTTGACGGTCACGATGCCTTGGCTGTAATGCCCGCTGGAACGAGAAAATCAGCGATTTATCAAATTGCGCCGCAGCAACTGTTGCTCAAGAACGGCGACAACAATTTGAGCGCTCGCGTTTGGAAATGATGCGCGGTTATGCCGAATTACAAGACTGTCGTCGCCAGTACCTGCTCAACTATTTCGGCGAATCCCTAGACGAACCTTGTGGCTTTTGCGACAACTGCAAAGCTGGAAGAATCTTAGAGTCAAACAGCAACCTTTCCTTCTCGATCAATAGCACTATCATTCATACCAATTTTGGTAAAAGGCGTGTCTTGTACTACGAAGGCGACAAAATCGTCATCCTGTTTGAAACAGTAGGCTACAAAACCTTCGCCCTCGAACTCGTACAGGGACTACTGAAGCAATTAGAGAATGATGAATGATGAATGATGAATTATGCATTCAGCACTCAGCATTCAGCATTCATCATTTTTCTATCCACTCTAAAACGCGATTCCACGCCCACCAAGGATCGCGATCGCCCATTCGCGTCTGACACGCTTTACTACTGAGATAGCCAACATGACCGCCATAACGAGTCAAAATTAACTCGATGTTGGGGTTGCGATCGGACGCAGCTTGCAGATCGGGTATAATTGTTGGGTCAAATAATGGATCGTCGGCAGCGTAGATAATCAGCGTCGGTTTCTCTAAGTTAGGTAACAAATGTAACCCGCTGCTAGCTTCGTAATACGCCTCTACCGAGGGAAAACCCAGCCTTCCAATTACTAATTCGTGGTCAAAACCCCAAATACTATTAGCCCGTTCAATTGCTGCTTTCTCGATCGCCTCTGGATGAGCTGTATAAATTCTATACGCTAGTTCTTTGAGTCCTCGCGCGATCGCTTGTTCCAAATATTTCCCCACCGGATGTTTGACTAAATAAGATAGCGATCGATTTGAGTCTAAACTCGGACAAATCACCGCTGCACCGCCGATCTCGTCGGTAGTCAAGGGGGACGAGTGAGGGTATTTTGGATTTTGGATTTTGGAGCCACTCCGGTCTTGGGGTCTCACGCCACTCCCTTCAACGCGGGGAACCCGCGCACAGGGGTGGCTCCCCAAGTGGAGGAAGTGGCGTGATTTTGGATTTTGGATTGGGTTTTCTCCTTTGCTCCCCTGCTCCTCTGCTCCTCTGCTAATTAAACCTTGGGATGCTTTCACAGCCCACAGTGCTAATTGTCCGCCAAGAGAAAACCCCGTGAACCAAAATTTCGCGGGACAACCCATCGTCTTAGCCTGCGCTGCAATGCAAACAAAATCTTCCCCCTCGTATAAACCATCAGAAGTCAATGTTGGAGATAATTCGGCTGTTTTGCCATGCGCCCGCCAATCAAATAGAACTACTGCGTAGCCTTGGGCAAATGCTTTACGTCCCAGTAATCTTAAAAACCATTGGTTTTCTAGTGAACCTGTAATACCATAAGTTCCGACAATTGTGCTTTTTGGGTTTTCTGGAATGGCAACCCAACCATAAATCGGCACTCCACCAGCCCCTGTAAAGATAGTTTCTTGATAAGGTGGTTCCGGGTCAATAGTAGTTCTTTCCCAGTTTTGATTAGCCAAAGTTGCTGTATAAACTGTCATTGATAGCCCATTTCTCAACCACCTAGGCGGAGTAAATTCAGAATTAAGCCAATGAGGATGGATTGACACAATACATTTCCAAGCTTATATTTCAGGACGTTCTCACAATTAAATAGGGGCGAGAGGCTAGAGGACAGAAGCATGAGGCTGCGATTCAAGCAATAGCCATGAGGAAGAATTGTCTGCTGGTAGTAAAGACTTTGAAACTAACGAAAAATCAAACCTCTCGCACCCCCTCACTCTCCCCACCCCCCTCGCCTCGTACCTCTTACCTCTTACTTTGTAACAAAACTGACATTTTAAGATGATGTGACAATACTATTGACTTTAAGATTTAAATCTCTAAAATCCTCCGTATAATCAGTACAGCAATCTTTGTATATCCCAAAGGTTCTTATTTATCTGTAACAAGTTCTCAAACTAATTTAATAATGGCTCGGATACTTGTAATTGACGATGACCCTGCAATCTCAGAACTAGTTGCAGTCAACTTAGAAATGGCTGGATACGATGTCACTCAAGCGGAAGATGGGATTAAAGGACAAGCACTAGCTCTACAGCTACAGCCGGATTTGATCATGCTCGATCTGATGCTACCAAGGGTGGACGGGTTTACTGTCTGCCAACGTCTGCGTCGGGATGAGCGGACGGCTGAGATTCCTGTATTAATGTTGACAGCTTTAAGCCAAACCCAAAATAAAGTTGAAGGCTTCAATGCTGGTGCAGACGATTACCTCACCAAGCCGTTTGAAGTCGAAGAAATGCTTGCCCGCGTTAGGGCTTTGCTGCGGCGGACAGATCGCATTCCCCAAGCGGCTAAACATAGCGAGATTCTCAACTTTGGCCCGCTTACCTTGGTTCCAGAACGCTTTGAGGCAATCTGGTTTGCCCAGACGGTGAAGTTGACTCATCTTGAATTTGAGCTATTACACTGCTTGCTCCAACGGCATGGGCAAACAGTGTCTCCCAGCGACATTCTTAAAGAAGTTTGGGGTTATGACCCTGATGACGACATTGAAACTATTCGAGTGCATATTCGGCACTTGAGAACAAAGCTGGAACCAGAGCCGCGCCATCCCCGCTATATCAAAACTGTTTATGGTGCTGGTTATTGTCTGGAGTTGCCTACCATAGAACAACCGGAGGATGCCGATTTTTCTGCTAGTTTGACTGGTCAAGATTAAAAGTCTTTGACACAAACCTGAATATTCTTAATATTGTCCCCATTGATCCAGTGGGTTCTCAGTTGCTTTGAATTTCTTTCTAGCAGCTATACTCCAAACTTTTATGTTATATTTTATTTATAATTGGCATTTAGGCAATTATTTATTTGAACACAGATTGCCATTATAAAATAATAATACTAAAAAAACAGGCAAAAATCAATATGCAAATAACTTTATTGTCAAAAGGGTAAGGCGATCGCCCGGCTAAACCGGCTAAAGAAGTAGGTATTGCCAAAATCCAAAAAAGTCATCATTACGAACAAATGTAGCCCGGCAATGCCCACCTGACAGAATTATGTTTTGTTGAATCGAATTAGGGGGTTAGAGCATTACCCAAAATTAAACTACCAATTGTCTTGGCAGTAATCTTCAATTGGGTGATGGGGTTAGGTGGGCAATGCCCACCTAACTATGTTTTGTGGAATCGAATTAGGGAGCTAGAGCATTACCCCGGATTAAGCTACCAATTGTCTTGGCAGTAATCTTCAATTGGGTGATGGGGTTAGCTGGAACAACTGTCTTGTAGAGGTAGCTATCAAACGTCAACTTTTGTACGTCCAAATCGGCACACATCTCTACAAACGCTTCGCGGGTAGCATCAGAGCGATAGAATACGGTTTGCAGCAGGTCTAGCACCTTATAGGTAAGACCATATTTCCGATCCCAGCGCTTCAGATAAACCTTGAGGTCATTTTCGGTTGGAATGCGGCTACCACTGTTAGATAATTCCACAATTGTTTCGGCGCACATCCGACCGGACTTAGCAGCGAAATAAATTCCCTCACCAGAAGATTTAGTCACGTAACCAGCAGCATCTCCCACAAGAGCAACTCTACCGACTACACGGCGGGGTCTGGGATGTTCTGGAATTGGGTGTGCTTCAACTTTGATGATTTTACCGCCTGCGAGTTTTCTCGCCGCACGGGCGCGGATACCAGCTTGCAGTTGTTTGATGCTGGCTTTGTTGACCTGCATCGTTCCAGTACCAACAGCTACGTGGTCGTATTTAGGGAATACCCAGGCGTAGAAGTCGGTAGAAACGTCGTCACCGACATACATTTCTGCCAAGTTGTTGTAATATGCCATCTTATCTTCAGGCAGACGGATGCGCTCTTGGAAAGCGATCGCATAGTTATAATCCCCAGCATCAATTTCCTTGGCAATGCGGGAATTTGCTCCATCTGCACCGATAATTGCATCCACTTTTAGAGTTTTGGCTATACCTGTAGCGCCACCTTCTGAGTGGTCTACATAGTGGATGGTATATGGGTCGGTATTGTTTGTGGGAATATCGAGTTTATGAACTGTGGCATTAATTAAATTTGCGCCCAAAGAAGCCGCGCGATCGCGTAAAAATCCATCTAGTACCTCGCGGCGGCACATACCAATATATTCATCTTCTTTGATTAAATTGATATCCACCTCTCGATTTGAGGGTGAAATCATCTTCATTTTCCGCACCTGACGGTCAATGATTTGTGGCGGGAGATCGAACTCACTCACCATACATAGCGGAATAGCACCGCCACAAGGCTTAGCATTATCTAGCTTGCGTTCAAACAGATAAGTCTCAATGCCAGCTTTGGCGAGGATCTCTGCGGCAGAGGAACCAGCAGGACCTGATCCAACAACAGCAACCCGTAGTGTCAAAGGTCTTCTCCCAAACTTCAATCTCTAGAAATGCATGGTATCACGACCTTTTGGCTGCTTTGACTAAGTTAGTGGTAGATCGGGTATTTTGAAATAGAGCTTAACAAGGCAGCGTAAGAATAATTAATATCTTTTATTCAAATATGTGTAAGCTGGGCAATGCGCACCCTACTTAGCGGAAAAATCAGCAACGCCTCATCTGGCGCGCGATCGCCCTCTTAAAGTTCGCATCTTTTCGGCACACAATCCGGTTGAGTTTGAAAATTGTCTGCATTGAGTAACAAGGCAGCAGCCCTGATTTTTCGTTCTCAGGCTGAGCCTAGAAGGGAATGTCAAAAATTATGCCCCAGTCATAGGGGCTTTTTTAGTTCATAAGGAAGAGACAAAGGTAACACCAAACGTATTATCAGTAATTTAGCAACAGAAGAAAAATTAACGTTTGCGGATATGGAAACAATACTAGAACTTTGCAACAACAAGCAGTATTGGACGGCACAAATTTTCATGGCTTCTGAAATTATTACTCCAGAAGATATTGGACAGAAATTATCAGGGGGTGGGGGTTTTTTAGTCTTGATTGCGGGACTTTTGCTTGCCTTTGCCTTTCAGCTGCTGTTAACTAATTTCTTCGTTGCCTTGGGAATTTCATACTCTGACTCAGAGAATCAATCGGATGCTGATTATATCAATCAAGCATCAGACATGGACGATAAGATCGATCGCGTTGGGATAATCGTCGGGCTGAGAGCTTTAGGAACTTTTAGTATTACGTTATTCATTGCTTGTTTTCTAGCCGTGAAACTTTGCCCAGTGCATGATGAGCTTTTGGGAGCAATTCTTGGACTTATTATCTGGGCAGGGTACTTTTCTTTACTAGTATGGATAAGTGCTACTACGGTAGGCTCGGTGCTTGGTGCGTTTGTGGATAAGGCAACTTCTGGTTTGCAAGGGATTATCGGAACAGCAACTGTAGCGTTTAGCGCTAAGACGATTAGCGATCGCGTTGTTTCTGGTGCCGATGCTGCTGCTACCACAGTTCGTAATGAACTCAGTTCATCTGTGGATCGAGCCAGCACCCGTAAGGCAATAGACAATTATTTGAATCAGCTACAACTGTCAGAGTCAGAGCGAGAAGAAATTGAAGACGAGTTTGAAAAGTTAGTTGCCGAACCAGAAATGCAATCTCTAGCAAAAGATAATCACTTACGCAACATTGGACGCAAAACCTTTGTGGATGTGGTTGATAGCCGCACAAATTTCTCAAAACAAGATATTAATTTGTTTTTAGAGCAGTGGGAAGGCTTTTGGCAGCAACTTTGGCAGCAGGAACCTAACAAAGCTCTAGACGCTGGAGCGCTTGCTCAGATAGTGCCTGTCCAAATAGAGGAGCCAGAGCCTAATCAATTGAGTCCAAAGCTAGAGCAACTGATTGAACAAACTCGTAAGCAGCAAGCAAAAGAGCAAGCGGAAGCAGCCCAAAAGGTGGCGGAAACTGCTGCTTGGTGGCTGTTTGGCACAGCTTTTACCTCCGCCGCTGCTTCAGCGATCGCGGGATTTCTCAGCGTTCGTGTTTAAACTACCCGCCAAATTTTAATCGTTTTATCCGCACTACCACTAACCAAAATCTGACCGAAGCGATTTTAGATTTTAGATTTTAGATTTTAGATTTTAGATTTTAGATTAGGGTTTTATGCTTGCTAATCTAAAATCACAAGGGTACAAGCCCCTAAATTTATTTATGGAGAAAAACAAATCAGTTCTATGTTTCAAGCCCATGCAGATAATGCATGGGCTTAATCCAAGGCTCCAAGGCTCCAAGGCTCCAAAATTGAGAGATCGTGTGGGCTAACAGTTACAGAATTGACTGCATCTGAATGTCCAGTCAAACTATGCTTTAGTTTGGCGGTGTTCCAACACCCAAATCTTAATTGTGGTGTTAGCGCTAGCGCTGATTAAAGTTTGTCCATCCGGACTAATGGCAACAGAATTGACTGCATCTGAATGTCCACTCAAGGTACGCAGTAATTGCCCCGACAGTGGGGTCGATCGCCTAATTTTCCTGTCACTACTACCGCTGGTAAGAATGCTTTTATCTTGACTAATAGCGGCAGAATTGACTGCAAAGGAATTTTAAAGCGAACAAAGGCGATCGCCCGCGTGCAAATGCCAAATTTTAATTTTATTACTAGCACTGGCAAGAATCTGTGCGTCTGGACTAATTGCAACACAGTTCTACAAGCAAACATCGTCTCTACAATCGAATCTCAAATCCGAACATCGATTTAACCTAATTTCATCCTACGCGGGTATGAGATCCTCTGTAACAGAACTACTTAGAGCCAGAATTAGCGCAAAATTAGATTGATGGCCTGGTATAACAACACTACAGAAGCTTGTTGTGGTTTAATGACAAGCTAAGTCCGGCGATCGCTACTCTATTTATGATATAAAACTACTGTAATACCATCGATAAACTGGGGAATAAAAAGGATGAAGGCTGAAGGATGAAGGATAATTCGTCATTATTTCTTCTCACGCCTCACCTCTGGCTCCTCACTCCTTATACTTCACACTTCATCCTTCATACTTTAGAGAAAGGTTCTTGGCGTGGGCATTGTAGTTGAAAACGTATCTAAGCAGTTCGGCAGTTTCCAAGCCCTTAGTCAGGTGAGTTTGGAAATCAAAAGCGGTTCTCTCGTTGCTTTGTTAGGGCCTAGTGGTTCTGGTAAATCCACATTGCTGCGGCTGATTGCCGGATTAGAGATGCCGGATAGCGGTAAGATTTGGCTGACAGGTGAAGATGCCACAAATCAAAGCGTACAAGACCGTAATATTGGCTTTGTGTTTCAGCACTACGCCTTATTCAAGCATTTGACGGTGCGGCAAAACATCGCCTTTGGTTTGGAGATTCGCAAAACGCCAAAGGGGAAGATTAAGGCGCGGGTGGAGGAATTACTAAATTTGGTGCAACTGGCTGGACTTGGCGATCGCTATCCTTCCCAACTTTCCGGCGGACAACGGCAAAGAGTAGCATTAGCTAGAGCCTTAGCAGTTCAACCGAAAGTTTTGCTGCTGGATGAACCTTTTGGGGCGCTGGATGCCAAAGTCAGGAAAGATTTACGGGCGTGGTTGCGCCGCCTACATGATGAAGTTCATGTCACTACGGTATTTGTCACCCACGATCAGGAAGAAGCGATGGAAGTGGCGGATGAAATTGTGGTGATGAATAAAGGCAAAATCGAACAGGTGGGAACCCCAGCCTCAATTTACGACCATCCAGCTACAGCGTTTGTGATGAGCTTCATTGGGCCTGTGAATATTTTGCCCAGCACATCAGACATTTTCCAAGGTAATGGGTTTGATTCGGCTCACCCAGAAATGTTTTTGCGTCCGCAAGATGTGGTAGTGGAACGAGAACCAATCAACGGCAGCAGTGTACCAGCTAGAGTCACTCGGATTATACATTTGGGATGGGAAATTCAAGCAGAATTAAGCCTAGATGACGGGCAAGTGGTGACAGCGCATTTGACACGCGATCGCTTCGATCAGTTAAGACTCGAACCCAATCAAAAGGTTTATGTCAAACCGAAAGATGCTAAATCTTTTCCGCTATACTATTCAATTTAAAAAATAATATATGTTAACTCAACCCCGCCATAAATGGACGGGGATTTCGTGTCATTTGTCATTTGTCATTCGTACAAATAACAAAGGTGAGCGGGGCGGCTTAACTTCCCGAACTAATACGAAATGGAGCGGTACCGCGCTGCCTTCAGTGAATGTTGAATGATGACATTTTGTAAACTTTGCTCCAATTTATAATTCATAATTCATAATTCATAATTCATCATTGCAATCATTTATGAAAGAGTTTAGACGCTGGTCGTCGATTGGTAAATTCTTGGGTTTATTCTGTATATGCTGCTTACTAGTTATCAGCTGTAATAGAAGCCCAGCGCCACAACAAACAGCAAACACGCCCCAACCTGGGGGGAATGGGCGCATTACTGTTGGTACAACGCTGAAGCCAAGGACGCTCGATCCAGCAGATAACTACGAACTTGCTGGCGTTAATGTTAATAGCAACCTTGGCGATACCCTCTATACCTACAAGCTAGGCACTGGCGAACTAATACCCCAACTCGCCACAACCATGCCCAAAGTTAGTAAAGATGGTTTGACCTACACCATACCACTACGTAAGGGAGTTGTATTCCACGACGGCACACCCTTTAACGCCGAAGCAATGGCATTCTCCCTCAATCGCTTCATTCAAAATGGTGGCAAACCCTCAGCACTGTTGTCTGATGTGGTGGAATCAGTCAAACCAACAAAAGAAGATGAAATTACCATCAAACTGAAAAATTCCTTTGCCGCGTTTCCCTCGCTGTTAGCTTTCTCCGGCACTTGTGCTGTTTCTCCCAAAGCATACGAAATTGGTACGGGAAAATTCAAGCCGACAAAGTTTGTGGGAACTGGCCCTTACAGATTGGTAGAGTTTACGCCTAATTTAGTGCGGCTGGATGTTTTTGACAAATATTGGGGGGAAAAACCGCCAAATCAAGGCGTTGACTTTCAGATCTTCTCCAACGCCGCCAATCTTTATAATTCCTTCCGTACAAAGGCTGTAGATATTGCTTATTTAACATTCGATCCAGAGCAGATTGAAAGTTTAAGACAACAAGCAACTTCAAATGGGTGGCAAGTAATTGAAGAAAAAGGCAATGTAGTTACACATTTAATCCTAAATGTCAAGCAAAAACCACTAGATAATTTAGCGATCAGACAGGCGATCGCTTCGATGCTCGATCGCCCACTGCTGATAGATCGGGTTTACAAAAAACAAGCACAACCGCTTTACAGCATGATCCCCGATACATTTAATAGTTACAAGCCAGTATTTTTAACAAGTTACGGGGATGGCAATGTAGATAAAGCAAAAGAAATCTTAACCAAGGCAGGTTATACCAAAGACAACCCCTTAAAATTACAAATTGCTTACCCAGCGTATTCCTTAATTCGGGAACAGATGGCTAGTACTTTGAGAGAATACGGGACGCAGAAACTCGAAGGATTAATCCAAATTCAACCGCAGCCAGAGGAATCAGCCACCTTCTTTGCTAATCAGTCAAAAGGGGTTTATCAAGCAATTTTACAAGACTGGTATCCAGACTTTGGCGATGCAGACAACTACATTCAGCCATTCTTAAGTTGTACCAAAGGCAGTGCAGAAAAAGGTTGTGATACAGGCGCAAGCCAAAGTTTGGGATCGTTTTATTATAGCGATCGCATGAATAAACTAATTTCCCAACAACGCCAAGAACAAAACCCCTCTGCCCGTGAGAAAATCTTTGTCCAAATTCAAGAACTCATAGCTCAAGATATCCCCGCCGTTCCCGTAGTGCAGAACAAAGACTACGCCTTTGCTCAAAAAGGTATACAAAACTTGCAAATCGATCCCATCCTCAAACTTCCTCTGTGGCAAGTCAAGAAATTATGAATGATGAATGATGAATGATGAAAGCAGAAGTTATGGACGCTTGTTGTGCTTGGCAGAGACAATGATGGCGGTGATGACTGCAATTAGTTCTTCAGTCTCTTTGATGAGGGAAGTTAGGCGCGTGCTGGAAATAATTCCCGAACGAGATAATAGGCCAAGCCAATACAAGCTTTCTCTGGCTTCCTTTTGAGCAATACTGCACTTGTGGATGAAGTCGGCTCGACTTTCCCCAGATTGTGCTTCTTCAACATTAGCTCCAATAGAAGTTGCCGATCTGAGATACTGTTTTGCAATTATCCAATCAGCACCGTCTTTTCCATCTTGCAAACATTGATATAGTTTGATTGCCCGCAAAGCATACTCAAACGATCGCTCCCTAATATCACAACCCTTCTGCCTTTCGCCACTCATCATTCATACTTCACCACTCCCGATTTATCTTTCCCCATTCAGCATTCATAATTCAGCATTCATAATTTCTATGTCTCGCTCAAAATCCCTGCAATACTACATTCTGGTTCGGTTACTCTTAGCGCCATTGATGCTTTTTACCATCGTTACCGTAGTGTTCTTGTTGCTGCGGGCGACACCAGGCGATCCGGTAGATGCTGTATTAGGGGGGCGCGCCCCCGAAAGCGTCAAACAGGAGTATCGGGAAAGATTGGGGCTATTAGATCCCTTACCGATCCAGTACATTCGTTATCTGGGCAACTTATTGCGGCTTGACTTAGGATCTTCGATTACTACTCAGGGTGAAGGCGTTTGGGATGCGATCGCACAATATTTCCCCGCAACGGTAGAATTAGCAGTATTTAGTATGGCGATCGCGCTGCTAGTAGGTATTACTGTAGGAATGCTTTCTGCTTCCCGCCCAAACTCCTGGCTAGACGTAGCAGGGCGGCTGTTTGGCATTATCACTTATGCCCTACCTTTATTCTGGGTGGGGATGCTGGTACAGTTAATTTTTGCCGTCCAGTTGCGCTGGTTCCCCATTGGTACGCGCTTTCCCACCTCCCTACCCGTACCCCAAGGTTGGACGGGACTATACACAGTTGATAGTCTTTTGAGTGGCAACCTGAGCCAGTTTTTTACAGCTTTATACTATCTGTTTCTGCCTAGCTTGACGCTGGGAGTTTTGCTTTCTGGAATCTTTGAGCGAATTGTTCGCGTCAATCTTAAACAAACACTTCGATCTGATTATGTCGAAGCCGCCCGCGCTAGAGGTATACCAGAAAGGCAAATTTTGTTATCTCACGCCCTGAAAAATGCCTTAATTCCAGTAATTACAATTTTGGGTTTGACATTTGCCTCTTTATTGGGCGGCGCAATTTTGACTGAGGTAACATTTTCTTGGCCTGGGTTAGCGAACCGATTGTATGAAGCAATTTCGTTACGCGACTATCCTACAGTGCAAGGAATATTAATATTTTTTGGTGCGATCGTAGTTTTAGCCAGCATTGTCATCGACATTTTAAATGCTTATATCGATCCTCGGATTCGATATTGAAAATAGATATGTAGGCTGAATTAAACTGATAAATTTCCCACTGAGATTTCCCCTATTCCCCAAAACATCGGGAGGAATTAAAGGGGGAATCGAATTTATGACAATGTATTTAGTAAATGTGGGAAAAGACTGTGATTAACAAATTACCGTTAAGTAAACAAAAAACAAAACGTCGCCCGCAGCTTTGGTTCGATAGAGCGATCGCACTGATCGCCACTGTTAATTTGGGTTTGGTGCTGTTTGATTTAAGCTACGTTTCTTGGCGCGATTTATACTTTAAATATTTTCCCGAACTTACCCATATATATGACCCGATTAAGGGCATTGAACCGCATCGGGAAACCGAGAATTATTTAAATAAAGTGCAGCTACTTCAGCAGCAGGTAAAGCAGACAAATTTACAGTCGCCTCAAACAGCTTCTTTGCTTCAAGCGCTGCGTCGCCTCAGCGGGGAAATGATTGAGACTAATCCGTTTGCGGCGGCGAATAAAACAGGGACGTTGGAAAAGATCAAAAACCGAATGCGCGATCGCATTGGTAACGAATCTTCACGTGAATCATTCAATATTTTTTGGAGTCAGCCGCATCTATCAAAGGGTAGATATCTTCAAGAAATAGATTTTTTTAATCAAAAAATCCAGCCTCTGATTGCCACCAACTACTACCGCCGGGTGGGAGAAAATGGTGAATTTGTAGATGAGTTCTGGCGGCTTGATTTACCGTTTGTTGTCTTATTTGGGTTAGATTTTTTAGGGCGGATTTGGTGGATTAAACGCCGCCACGCCTCTTTTAGTTGGCTAGAGGCAATTTTATGGCGTTGGTACGACGTTTTCCTGCTTTTACCTTTTTGGCGGTGGCTGCGCATCATACCCGTGCTGATTCGCCTCGACCAGGCTCAATTATTGAATTTACATCCGATAAGGCAACAAATTCAACGGGGTATTGTGGCGAATTTTGCCGCTGAATTGACCGAAATTGTATTGATTAGAGTTATTAATCAGTTGCAAGGGTCAATTGAGCGAGGTGAGTTAATCCGCTGGCTGTTTCAAAGCAAAAGCCAACCGTATATAGATATTAATAATATTAATGAAGTAGAAGCGATCGCCCGCCTAATGGTGAATTTAATCGTCTACCAAGTGCTGCCCCAAGTCCAACCAGACCTGATCGCTATCCTGCAACATAATATTGAAAGTGTCTTAAATCAATCAGCTTTATATCGCGGCGTTCAAAACCTACCTGGGTTAGGAAATGTCCCACAAGAACTGAGTCAGCAGTTAGCCTCTTCGATTGCCCAAAGCCTTTATGATGCAGTAGTCGCTGCTATCGAAGATCCAGTCGGGGCAAAAATATCTAGTCAAATGCTGCAAAACTTTAGCGAAGCTTTGGGATCGCAAGTGCAAAAGCAACAAACCCTAGAAAGAATTCAATCGCTGCTTTGTGATTTTTTGGAGGAAGTCAAGCTCAATTATGTCGAACGGCTGGCTCAGGAGGATTTAGAGCAAGTGATGGCACAAGCTCGGCTCTTACGCCAGCAAGCACTAAAAAAAGGATGAACGATGAAGTGTGAAGTGTGAAGTGTGAAGTATGAAATGTGTTTGCGTAGCTTTGCCCCCGCGCGCAGTTGTTGTGTGAAGTATGATGAAGACCCTTCAGCCTTTATCCTTGCTGCCTTCACACTTCATCCTTCCTGATGCGTTAAACTCAAAGTGGGGGCGATCGCAAAACTGTTTCGTCACTAACCTTCTTGACAAATCTAGTTTTTCTCAGGAAGTGGGTAACAACCCGCTTTTTTTTGTCGCATAATGGCTCATCCATTGGTTCCACAAATTATTGAATTGGCGACTCCCGTAGCAGAAGACTTGGGATTGGAGATCGTTGGAGCAGTTTTTCATACTAACCAACGCCCACCAGTGCTGCGCGTGGATATTCGTAATCCCCAGCAAGATACAGGTCTAGATGATTGTGAGCGAATGAGCCGTGCTTTAGAAGCAACTTTAGATGCAGCGGATATCATTCCCGATACTTACGTCCTAGAGATTTCAAGTCCCGGAATATCAAGACAATTGACTACTGACCGGGAGTTTATCTCCTTTAAAGGGTTTACTGTAATTGTCAATACCTCAGAAGCCTATGAAGGTCAGAAAGAGTGGACGGGTCAGCTAATTAAACGGGATGAAAGCGCACTTTACTTAAATCAAAAAGGGCGAGCGATCGCCATTCCCCGCTCTCTCATCACCAGGGTACAACTGGATGAACGCCGCTAAATATTAGAGCAGGGGGGCTGAATCTCGCTGAATCTCGCGCTTGGGAGCTGAATCTCGCGCTTGGAAGCTGAGGGAGAATGAAACATCCTTCCTCGTGCCTCGTGCCTCTTACCTCGTGCCTCTTACCTCGTGCCTCGTGCCTCGTGCCCTACTCCCAAATTTTTAAAGAGGTTTACTTATGTCAATAGTTAGGCTGCCTGGTCTTAAAGACTTAATCGAAAATATTAGTCGGGAGCGAAATTTGCCTCGTCTTGCCGTACAATCAGCACTTCGGGAAGCTCTAATCAAAGGTTATGAGCGTTTTCGACGGGCGCAAAACATGGAGAAACGACATTTTGATGAAGAATACTTTAACAACTTTGAAGTTGAACTGGACGTAGAAGAAGAAGGCTTTCGCGTCTTGGCAACGAAAAACATCGTTGAACAAGTCATCAATTCCGATCATCAAATTTCTCTGGAAGAAGTTCAAGAATTTGCTGGTGATGCCGCCCAACTAGGGGACTCGGTGATTGTAGACGTGACCCCAGATCAAGGGGAATTTGGGCGCATGGCTGCAATGCAAACCAAACAAGTATTGGCCCAGAAACTCCGCGATCAGCAGCGGCAGATGGTTCAAGAAGAGTTTCAAGATTTGGAAGGAACTGTGCTACAAGCCAGAGTCCTGCGGTTTGAACGACAGTCAGTAATTATGGCAGTCAATAGCGGCTTTGGTCAGCCAGAGGTAGAAGCGGAATTACCCAAGCGGGAACAGCTACCCAACGACAATTATCGTGCTAACGCTACATTCAAGGTTTATCTCAAAAAAGTCTCTCAAGGCCAGCAGCGAGGCCCGCAGTTGTTAGTTTCCAGAGCTGATGCTGGCTTAGTGGTTTATCTGTTTGCTAATGAAGTGCCAGAAATTGAGGATGAAGTTGTCCGAATTGTGGCTGTAGCGCGGGAAGCTAATCCGCCCTCTCGTCATGTCGGGCCTCGGACTAAAATTGCAGTTGATACCTTAGATCGAGATGTAGACCCAGTGGGAGCCTGTATTGGCGCGCGGGGATCGCGGATTCAAGTAGTGGTTAACGAATTGCGGGGTGAAAAAATTGACGTGATTCGCTGGTCTCCCGATCCAGCTACATATATTGCCAATGCCCTCAGTCCAGCTAGAGTAGATGAAGTGCGCTTGATGGAGCCAGAAACACGGCAAACTCACGTACTGGTAGCTGAAGATCAACTAAGTCTAGCAATTGGTAAAGAAGGACAAAACGTCCGTTTAGCCGCGCGATTGACTGGTTGGAAAATCGATATCAAAGACAGAGCTAAGTACGACTATGAAGCTGAAACAACTAAGTTTGCCGCTATAGCAGCTCAACATCAAGCTCAAATAGCTGAAGCTGAGAAAGTAGATGAGTACGAGGAAGTAGATGAGTACGAGGAACTAGAAGAAATAGACGAAGATCAAACACAGGCAGAACAGATTGAAGCTGCCCAGAATAAGCTTGAAACTGCGTTGAAATATATTCAGGAGTTCCCATCCAACCTTGAAGCAGCTTTAAAGAATCTTATTGAAGAAAATACTGAAGCAGCAGAGAAGTTTAGGGGATTAATGATTGAGAGTTCTTTAAGCGCGTTAAAGCAGTTGCTAGAACGTTTGGTCGATCTGTCTGGGGCTTTTAGTACGGATGTCACTATCTCCAAACTCTCTGGTGGATTGGAATCGGGAGGTGTTACAGTCGAATCGCTCCTACCTCTTCTAAGATAAGAGTGTGAGAAAGACTTGCCGCTTTGGGATGCAGTTGATATTCAGTTGAGCAAATTAGACGATAGGAGATTTTGGTAGCAGTGGAGCGCTTTGGAGCGATCGTCTCCTACTAACTGCTTGCTAATCCAGAAAAAATATGGAGGTGGATGAAACCTAATTACAGACGGTGTCTTAGTTGCAGTCGGATAGGTTTGAAATCAGAGTTTTGGCGAATTGTCCGCGTTAACTGCTCTGGGCAGTTACAATTAGATCGGGGCATGGGGCGTTCTGCCTATATCTGTCCCCAAGCTAGTTGTTTACAACTGGCTCAAAAAAAAAATCGCCTTGGGCGATCGCTGCGGGTAAAAGCGATCCCAGAGGAAATCTATCAAACCTTATGGCAGCGCTTACCTGCAAATCAACCCAGAGCGTGAAACAGCAAATTAAAACAGTACTATTATCTCAGTGCCTCCAACTAACCAGAGCGCTTAAAAACCAAGAAAATATAAGGTAGTTTGGCATTCTGGCAACTATAAAAGCCATCGGCACATGATAATGACTGCTGCAATCGCGCGTTAGTGCCAAAATAGTATATAGGGTATATAGGTAAAAATTGCCCAAATAACCAAAGCTGATTAAAGTAATTTTTTGTAGGTTGGTGCAAGATTAAGAAAAACCAGAGCCACGCAAGCTTTTCTAGTCAGGAAGCGCACTCAAGCAATGATGAGCGCATCAGTGTTTGAGTTAAAAACGTTTCTCTCGATAAAATTGGAGGTAAGGACAGCAATTGTAGCCCTAACTAATAAAACAGAACTCGGAGGATGGAGATGTTGTAAATCGGGCAACCATCCAGTTATTGCTGGTAGGTAAAGGGGAAGAGTGGATGAACAACGGCAAAGTAAGAATTTACGATCTATCAAAGGAATTGAATTTGGATAACAAAGAGCTTTTAGCCATCTGCGATCAGCTCGATATTGCAGTGAAAAGCCATAGTAGCACTATCACCGAAGGTGAGGCAGAACGAATTCGTACAGCAGCAGAAAAACAAGTTACTACCATGCCTGCCTCTAGTAAAGAATCAAGTGCCAACAACAATAAACCCAACTCGCAACAAGTGACCAATAAAGCGAAACCAAGACCGATGGTGCCGCCAAAGCCGCAAATCGTGCAAATTAAACATAACAACAAGATATCAGACCGCTCAAATCCCAATTCTCCAGATTCCCCAGTTGCACCATCTGCGCCAGTTCGTCCTGTAGCAGCTACACCTCCGGCGCGGACGACAGAGCAAAATCAATCAGTTGTCCCTCCTACTCCAACAGAAACAAACTTAGCTTCAGATCGAACAACTGAAGCTATAACAGTTACTAATAATGGTAGCCGGACAAACGAAACACCAGTTTTTTCAGATCGGTCTAATTCGTCAGAACGCCCGCGACTCTCTGTCCCGCCAAGTAGACCTGCTGCGCCATCGGCACAAACAAACAGCGGCAATCGACCATCTCGCCCAATTCTCAAGCGCGAACAACCAGACAGCCCCACCCCTCAGCCTCCGGAAACAGCAGCGGGTAGAGTGGAAGTTCCTGCGGGTAAAGTGGAAAAACCTGCTCGTCGTCCAGCTTCTGCTCAAAGTGCAGATTCTGGCGCTCCCAGGCCTAAATCTTTACTAGAACTACACAGACCCAAACCAGCTAGGCCAAACGAACCAGTCACTGCCATTCCTCCAGAAAGGCCAAAAGATGACAGGCAACAGCCAGACTTGGAGGAAGAATTAGATACTGGGGCAGAAATATCAGACACAAAACCAATCCTCAAACGTCCGTCACTGCCTCGTCCGATTAATAGTAAAGGCGGGAAAAAATGGCAGGAGGAAGAAATTGATGAAGGACAAGATTCTGGTGCTAAAGGCAAGTTAGGCGCTAAGGCAAAACGCCTGAAGCCGATGGTCGATATAGAAGACGAAGATTTGGATGATGATGAGCTAAATAAATATGCCACCGTCCAAGTCAGCTTGTCTGTAGCTCGTCCGCCTAAGCAAAAAGCAACTGTAGCTCGTCCAGGGCAGCCCCTACCAACCGCGCCGGGAATTGGGATTAAGAGTAGAAAAATTAGCAGTTCCAGAGAAAACAACCGACGGCGCGAACCGGAACAGAAGCAAGAACGCCCAGAAAAGATAATCGTGACAGGCAACATGACTGTCCAAGAATTAGCAGAAGCCTTAATAGCTCAGGACACAGAAATTATCAGAATTCTGTTCCTTAAAGGCATGGCGGTGAGTATCACTCAAAACTTAGATATTCCCACAATTACCTTAGTAGCCAAGGAGTTGGAAGTCGAAGTCGAAACTGCTGAAAAAGAAGCAGAAGCCAAGAAAGTCACAGAAATGCTGGATGCAGCAGATCTGGAAAATCTCCAGCGACGTCCGCCAGTAGTGACAATCATGGGACACGTAGATCACGGCAAAACCACACTACTCGACTCAATTCGCAAAACCAAAGTAGCAGCAGGGGAAGCCGGAGGTATAACTCAGCACATTGGGGCTTACCACGTGGATGTCGATCACGAAGGGCAAACCCAACAAGTGGTATTCCTCGATACACCGGGACACGAAGCCTTCACCGCCATGCGGGCGCGAGGTGCCAGGGTCACAGACATAGCAATACTCGTAGTTGCAGCAGACGATGGCGTTAGGCCCCAAACCATCGAAGCGATTAGCCATGCTCAAGCAGCAGAAGTGCCAATCGTGGTAGCAATCAACAAAATAGACAAAGAAAGCGCCCAACCAGACCGGGTGAAACAAGAACTGACTCAGTATGGTTTGACAGCAGAAGAATGGGGTGGAGACACGATTATGGTTCCAGTCAGCGCCATCAAAGGTGAAAACCTCGATTCTCTGCTGGAAATGCTTCTGTTAGTAGCAGAAGTAGAAGACCTGTATGCCAACCCAAATCGTTCTGCCAAAGGCACGGTAATTGAAGCTCATCTAGACAAGGCAAAAGGACCCGTAGCCACTTTGTTGATTCAGAATGGCACGTTGAAAGTAGGCGATTCACTCGTAGCCGGCTCGGCTCTTGGTAAAGTCAGGGCAATGGTAGACGATCGAGGAGACCGTGTCGAAGCCGCTAGTCCTTCCTTTGCCGTAGAAGTCCTGGGATTGAGTGATGTGCCAGCAGCTGGGGATGAATTCGAGGTCTATCCAAACGAAAAAGAAGCTCGTTCGATCGCCAGTGACAGAGCCGACAAACAACGGCAGTCACGTTTGTTGCAGGGACGCGCTACTCTCACCACCTTGTCAGCTCAAGCCTCAGAAGGCGAGTTGAAAGAACTCAACTTGATCCTCAAGGCAGATGTACAAGGATCGTTAGAAGCGATCGTCGGCGCGCTCAAACAACTGCCCCAAAACGAAGTACAAATTCGGATGCTGTTAGCAGCACCAGGGGAAGTTACCGAGACAGATATCGATCTTGCCGCAGCTAGTAACGCTGTAATTGTCGGTTTCAACACTACCTTGGCAAGTGGTGCTAGACAAGCAGCTGATGAAGCGGGTGTAGATGTGCGGGAATACGACATCATCTACAAACTGCTCGAAGACATCCAAGGCGCACTAGAAGGACTTCTGGAGCCAGAATTGGTAGAAGAACCACTGGGTCAGGTAGAAGTGCGTCAAGTCTTCCCCATCGGTCGTGGCAAAATTGCTGGTTGCTACGTTCTGTCTGGCAAGTTAGTGCGTAACTGTAAAGCGCGAGTTAAACGCGGCGGTAAGACGATTTACGAAGGCACTCTAGATTCGCTCAAACGGATGAAAGAAGATGCGCGTGAAGTCAACGCCGGGTATGAGTGCGGGATCGGCATGGATAGATTCAATGACTGGATCGAAGGAGACATCATTGAAGCCTATCAGATGGTGACAAAACGCCGTACTCTCTCAGCCACTAAGTAGGAAACCTTTGAGGACAAGGGGACAAGCGGACAAGCGGACAAGGGGACAATTGATTGTCTCTTTCTCACCGCCTCCCCTTGTCTCCCCCTCACCCCCTCCCCAAGTCTTCCCTTATGCGCTCATTTCGATCTGAACCTATTCTCTGGATTCATTTAGCTGGGTTGGCAACACTGCCGATTTTTTTGGAAATCTGCTGGCTAGGGTTGGCAGTAGGCCAAGGAGTGTTGCCAGTGTGGCTAGAATTTATTTTGATCGCCGCCATTGGTTGTTCCCCAGTACTTTGGGTACAACTGCAACGACCTTTTTCTATCTTCGCGGTCGTTGGAATAGCTCAAAAGCCAGAACAACTCGACGAGCAGCAAAGAAAAATTCTTAGCTTAATTAATACTCCAGCAAATCGGCTGCTATCAGTTCTGGTAGCGATATTCTTAATTGGAGTATTATGGCATCTGTACCAATTTGCCCCAGTCGCAGCCACTGTAGTCCCGTTTCCACCCTCGTGGCGTTGGGTTGGGTTAGTCATAGCAGCCTTAGCTTTTTTAGCTAGCAACTTGTTCTTACAAATTCCCGTCAGCGTGGCAAGAGTTTTCGTTACCAGCGAAACAAAATTTGCTGTTACAAAAGCTTATCCTTTAGAAAGAATACCATTAGATTTTACTATTGTAGGATTGCAGGTAAATCAAATCCTGCCCGAACTAAACTAATACGGTTAAATCTAAGGAATGAGGAAATATGGCTCATCCAGCTAGTGACATTCGCCAATCTGAAGATAGCCAAATTTGGAACGAGCTTAAATGCGCGATCGCTTCCAGTTCCGGTTTTCAACGCTGGCGGCTAGAGCTTTCACACACGCAAATTCAAAATTTAAGCCTTGACCACCTGGTAAGCTATTATTTGCGCGAAACCTTGGAAACATTGGCTTACTAAAACATTTTGAGATGTAGGGGCGGCTGTAAAAGAGTTTTAAGTTTTAAGTTTTGAGTTAAAGAAAACCGAGGTAATTTAAAATTCGCGCCTTCAAAACTCAAAACTATTCACGAACTGGCCCCCTACTAAATCTTCAATTTCCTAGCAAATCTTAAATATGTCCTCTCTCAGCGGTGAAGTTAAGGCTAATTTCCCTCTAGGGAGTTTAGCAATATCTGTCCTTGGGTAGTAGCAAAGATTGCTTTCGCAAGAGAATTGGGTGTTTGAATAATGTTGATCCCACCTAGAAGCGCGAATACGACTGGCAGATATATTAATGCTAAGTGCTAAACGAGCCACCTGAGCAGACGGAAAGTGGATATAATTATACCATTTTTTAGATTTTAAATTTTTTATTGTTACAAGACTTGCGGCGATCGCGTCTCAACCAGTGGATGCATGGGGCAATTTAAGTATATCAGTAATAAATTTTAGCAATACTCATACAGATGCGATCGCATTAGTGCCAAAAAATCATATATTATCGCTGGTGATGAAAACTGTAGCAAGCACTAACCAAAACTGCGGGATAATTTTTTGCGTCTGACAACCTCTGTTTTCAGTTTTAAATGACACCAGCAAGATTAGTTGCGCCTTCTGAACTTTCTGCCAAAATTTCAGGAACCTAACTACGGCGATATCTGTCATCCGCTAGAGTTTTGCATGGGACTTCCGAAGTAACTACATGGCAATGCCATGCCCCTATTACATCATTCGTAAATAAAAGTAACAATTTTTTGCCTTTTTGCGGATCGATTGCCTTACTGGAATTCAGATCATGACCAATGCCAATCATATGAATTGTCCGGATTCTCAAATTCACCAGTCCACAATTGTTAGCGCGCAGCAAACAAAAATTTTTGCATCTACTTTGGCTTGGCGCACGAGACTAGCTGCTTTGTTAGTTGTTGCTAGTGGAACAGCAGTATTGTCTGTTCAACCAAACGAAGCGATCGCCCAAACAACAACCCCACAAACTCCAGCCAGTCCAACAAACACCCCTTCCGTCACTCCACAGACTCCAGCCAGTCCGACAGGGAACACCTCAGCCCCCCAGCCAGGAACGGACAACCCAACCCTCACTCCCATAGCTCCAGTTCCCAGCACTGGGAAAGTAATTTACGTCAACCCACAGACTGGATCGGACAGCGCTGGGGCTAGTACAAGTGAAGCAACTCCCGCCAAAACAATTACCGCCGCCCTGAATCAAGCCCAACCCGGTACAGTGATTCAGTTAGCTCCTGGTAACTATAGCAGTGAAACGGGAGAAGTCTTTCCTCTAACGCTCAAACCAGGTGTGATCCTGCGAGGTGACGAATCCTCCAAAGGAGAAAATATTGTCATTACTGGCGGTGGTAACTTTGTCAGTCCTAGTTTTGCGCGCCAGAATGTCACCGTTCTAGCCGAGAAAGATACCACTATTAGCGGTGTCACAATTACTAACCCAAATACACGCGGTACAGCACTGTGGATTGAATCAACCAATCCGACAGTTACCAACAACACATTTGTTAATAGTAATCGGGATGGGATTTTTATTACTGGTACAGCTACCCCCAAAATCGAGTCAAATGTTTTCACTAAAAATGGCGGGAACGGTATTTCAGTAGCAAGAGCAGCTGGGGGAGAGATTCGCAACAACGTATTTGAATCAACTGGCTTTGGACTTGCAATTGGTGGCACATCCACGCCTTTGGTGGAAAACAACCAAATCAGACAAAACAAAGACGGCATATACATTTCAGAATCTGGCCGCCCAATTTTGCGCAATAATGTAATTGAAAAAAACGATCGCGACGGAGTTGTGGCAACTGTCAACGCTCAACCAGATCTTGGTACGGCGGAAAGTTCTGGTCAAAATAGCATTCGAGGCAACAAGCGCTATGCCGTTTACAATGCTACGCGCAATAATACTTTGGTAGCTGTTGGTAATGATATCGATCGCAAAAAGATCTCCGGCAAAGTTGATTTTGTCGCCGCTCAACTTGCCTTAAGAGATATCAAGGGATTATGGGCGCAACCCTATATTGAAGCTCTAGCATCCCAAAAAATCATTGCTGGGTTTCCTGACGGTACCTTTAGGCCAGATGAACCTGTGACACGCGCCCAATTTGCTACCATCGTCAGCAAAGCCTTTGCGCCACAGTCGCAGCGTCAGGCTGTTAATTTCAAAGATGTCAGCCCTAAGTTTTGGGCTAACCAAGCGATTCAAACTGCTTATAGAGGTGGTTTCGTTGCTGGTTATCCCGGTGGCTTATTTCAACCAGAGCAAGCAATTCCTAGGGTACAAGCGCTAGTTTCATTAGCCAATGGTTTGAAACTAAGCGCTAACAATCCCAAAGCTATTTCTGTTTATACCGATGCGGCTCAAATTCCCGAATATGCCACTGGCGCAGTTGCAGCAGCAACCCAAAGGCAACTGGTTGTCAACTACCCCACACCCAGTCAATTAAACCCCAACCGCGAGGCTAGCCGTGCTGAAATCGCCGCTTTTGTCTATCAGGCATTAGTGAATTCTGGACGCGTCAAACCTATTCCTTCGCCCTATTTAGTACGAGTTCCCTAAAGCGATTTTAGATTTTGAAGTAGTAGCCCGGCAATGCCCACCTACACGCAATAGGCGAGGTAATCCGGGGCGGGGGGCTGTGGAGTAATACCAATTCACCCACCAACAAGCAATTTTCTGGTGAATACAATTGAAAATTGCTGTAACCACCTGCTTATTGTTGAGCTAGCTCAAAGCATTTGCCGGAGCTGACTTTGGCAAAACTTTGAGTGTCGATCGCTTTCTATTTCAAACTATAAGCGACAGCACTACTATGTGTGTAGTCTGGCGCTTATTATTCTTGCTTTTACTAAACTTGGGGTCTTTTATTTTTTTTGACCCCTTCGATCTATTGAGTTATATATTCAGGGTCTTTATATTAGCTGACCCCGATTGAATCTATATATATAGTTTGACAGAAATAACAAGAAT
>QQTW01000435.1_pt1 | contig 26144 bp, 23 predicted proteins | sample 1904831 | NCBI WGS metagenome assembly QQTW01 (sample SAMN09435610, study PRJNA476489) | Subsurface metagenome, whole genome shotgun sequencing project. | reverse complement strand
GACATATGGCCTACGGAAGAAGGCCTTGGGCGTTAGGGTTGGTGATTGCTGGGTTAAGCGGTGTCGTGTGCGTCTTCGACCCGTCTGCGGGCGCAGGAAGCCATAAACGGTGAAGGGCTTTTGCAATGAGAGACGATCGGTTCTCCGCATGTATCATACTAGGATAACGATGCTTCGTGAAGCTCTCTTAGAGTTGGTCAATCTGAACAGTTGCTCTGGGCCTGACGATGTTCAGAGCCTTCGCAACCGCATCGTTGCATGCCACATGTCTGGCTGGCGTCCGTGATTCGTGACTGATTGAGCGTGTCCGCCAGCGTTGATGAGAAGAATAAAGTTATCAGTTGCCCAAAGCCTCCATTATTGTACAGTTAGACAGACGGATTTTACGACCCGCTTACAAAGGCGGTGAGCGAGCTCAGGTCAGAAACGCATAACCGCATCCTTGTCGACGGAACTGTCCACCCTTCCGCAACAATCTGTTCCCTTGCAATGCGGATTGGGGCACACCGATGCCTCGAGTCGACGTTCAAGTATGGCCGCGGCCTATGTCGGGGTGTCGTGAGTGCTCACCAGCGTCGCTATCTGAATTCGGAACCCCATGCGCCTCGAGACATTGGAGTCCTCGGTGGAGGCGTCAGCGGACTAGCCACAGCCTACTATCTTTCCAGAAAATTACCGAACGCCAACATCACGATATATGAGGAAACAGACCGTCTTGGTGGCTGGCTGAAGTCCAAACGCGTCAGTGTCGATGGTGGCCTCGTTTTGTTCGAGCAAGGCCCGCGGACGCTCCGGCCTTCGTCAAATGGGCTTGTCACTGCGGCACTTGTACGGCTTCAATCGAATCGTGGAGCGTAAGATGTGCAGCTAACTTCAGACTACTAGATACAAGAGCTGGGTTTGGCAGAGGATGTAATCTTTACTCCGAAGACGTCGCCCGCGGCTCAAAATCGCTTCGTCTACTATCCAGACCATATTGTCCGCATGCCATCACCAGGTTCCACCTCAATCTGGGAGCTCTTGAATACATTATGGAACGAACCAGTGTTCAGAGAGCCACTGTGGGGCATATTCAAGGAACCTCTCGTTGATGGACGTCCTGCGGATCTGGACGATGAGTCTGTCGGCTCCTTCGTTTCACGTCGCTTTGGCAGTAAACTTGTCGACAACATCGTTTCGGCTGTTGTTCACGGAATTTACGCCGGTGATGTGTACAATCTGAGTGTGAAGAGCTTGTTCCCGCGTCTATGGTATCTTGAAGGTACCTACGACAGTGTCATGGCTGGCGCTATTGCGGAGCGGCAGCGGCACCTGATGGTGACTGAGCGCGATGCAGAGGTGGTGCGGCGTTTCAAGCCTCAGGTCGGTAGAAACCAGGCGTTCGCGAATGCTTTGTCCAGTTGCAGTGTCTTCTCTCTCCGCCATGGACTTGATCAATTAGTCCATCGCCTAGTGGAGAGGCTGTCTGCGAATACGAAAGTCAAAATTCAGACGGGCCATAAAGTAACTAGGCTGGAGCGAGAATCATCAGGTACCGTCAAGGTTGGAGAATACCACAAGCGCCCTATTCCACCTGGCACTAACATCTGCTAGATCAGAGGTCAGCTTGACGGTCAGTCTGAATCGAAGACTCACGTCATATCCACGTTGGCTGCGCCGGTGTTGTCCCGTCTTTGTCAAACACAAGGTGGTAGCACAACGCTACCATCTTTGGAATACTCCCAATCCGTAACGGTCATGGTGGTTAATCTCTACTTTCGGGACCCCTCCGTGCTTCCCGTCAGCGGCTTTGGATATCTTATTCCTCGAGGTGTCAGCTTCGCCCAGAATCCCGAATGGGCTCTAGGCGTTGTTTTCGACTCGGATGCCGTACCTGGACAGGACACTGTGCCGGGGACCAAAGTCACAGTCATGATGGGCGGCCATTGGTGGAATGGCTGGAAAAGTTTTCCGGATGCCGCTCAAGGGGTCTCTATGGCTCGTTCTGTGCTGGCACGGCATCTTCAGATTACAGATGAGCCGGCCGTAGTCAACGCCGAACTGCATGTCGATTGCATCCCTCAATACGCTGTGGGCCACGAGACCCGTCTGGCGACAGCGCATTCCGAGCTTCAGCAGGCTTTTCAGGGCCGGCTAAGAGTGGCAGGTAGCTCTTACACTGGAGTAGGTGTGAATGACTGTCTGAGATCTGCGTATGATGTAGCGACGTCGGTGAAAGGGTACCCGGAATCACCTCTCACAGGATTAGAACATCTCGGCGTCAAAGAAAAATGGGTTGAGCTCAGATTTGGAAGCAAGAAAAATGATTAATAGATGAGCGGAACGGTACTGTGATCGTGTGATCTATTTCACCTCCAGTGCTTAAATGCACGCACTTAGCGCTAGAGAAGAGCACCGTTCAAATGTTCAGGGTAAACATCCTAATTTGTGCCTCACCTGAGGTCTATCTCCACCGCACTTTCCAACAACAAACACACATCAGCGTCACAATCGGCTCCTCTTGACTTAAACCCCAACTCGATATGCATACAGGATTGGGGCCCATCATCCAATCAGCATTCTGACGTCTTCATCATCGATTTCGTCTACATCGAACTCCTCGCCCTGCCCGATGACCCCAGGCTCCTGGTTTGCGTTGACCGCTTGCGCTTGCAGCATCCGAATTTGCTCCTCCTCCATTTTCGCTTTGTGCTTATTCAGATCCTCCAAGCTCCAGTACGAGATACCTTCCTGAAGACGCGCCGCATACGGGACGCTCATCGTTCTCAAGAACTTCCTTGCCACGGCAGTTGCCTGGTCGACACTTAAATTTGTTTCGCTGTCTGGCAGCGCCTGCTGAATCCATTTCGGCAGCTGATTACGCTTCTTTTGAAAACGGCGGTCTGCTAGTACCATTATCCCGTAGTCGTCTTTACCACGAAGCACGCGACCCAGACATTGTGCAGCGTGCCGCATAGCATCGAAAGAAAGAAAATCGTTCTCCCTTATGCGATAAGTCTCGCGCAGGAACTCAAGTCGAGCTTTCAGGATTCGTGACTCTGTATACTGGAAAGGCACACCAATGCAGATGACAGTGCGCCCGTAATGGTGGTCAAAATCTATTCCTTCGCTCACCTTCCCTCGTGCGACACAGAGCAGTACAGCACCGCGGCCGTTGTTGCATGCCGTCCGGTAAGTTTCCAACGCAAGAGATGTCTCTTGCGAATCAGGCGTCTCAACGAGGATCAACTTGTACTTCCATACCGTGTCGAGTATGCCCATGCCTTGCCACATGCTGATGATGGACTCCATGTATAGGTAGCTAGGGAAGAACACAACGACGCCATCTGGAGTCAATTTGCAAAACTCCGTAAGCAGACTGCCGTAATTGCGGACGACGCTAGGATCGTTACGGATTTGAAATCCGGAGCTAATAGCACCTTGATCGCTGCCACGAGTGACAATCATGGGAAGGAAGGATTTGCGGGCCAGGGTCATTGCGTACGACTCCTGAACTACTGTTGTGAAGCCGAGCATTTTCGGGTACATCTCCAAAGGGGAGATCGTCCCGGAAGTTATGATGACGGAGCTGAACCTCTCAAAAACCGGTTTGATGGCGATCGCGGCATCTAAGCAGGTGAAGTGCAGGACCGGATTGGGCACCGTCGCAGTCTCAGACTCAAACGGCTCCAAAATCAATAGGAACCCCTTGTCGTAAGTGGCAGCAAGGGTGGCAAACGTTGCAACCTCTTGAAGCGGCTGATAGTCTTCGATATTGGTCAATTCCAAAGTTCGGACCAAGGAGGTCAAGCGCTCTGCGCAAAACCGCAAAGGCTTTCTTTCAATGAAGGTGAGCTCCTTCAGGTGCTGCAAGAACGAAGGTGGAGTTTCTGATATGACATGCAAGACTTTCATGCGTGTCTATCTGTCTTCAGCGTGGAGGTAGGACACTGGAGCGACGATCTCACCTTTAAGTACTCGATGAAACGCTTTAGAAACGCAACAAAGTGCTCTGCCCGGCGGATATTCCCGGGTACTGCCTCTGTCAACAAGTCCTCTGGCAGGGCTGTGAAGAGTCAGCATAACTTGGCGCTACGAGTCAGTGAGGGATTACCAGGGTTGGACATAAAAGAATCCTCCTGTCGTGCTTCGTCCGCTTCCCGCAGTCCCTCCACAAGCTTTGCGTACTCATTCTGAAGCTTGTCGGCGTCCGTTTCCTTCATTTCCACTATCTTGCGATCTAGATTATTGGCGCCTCTGGTGGCCTTCCGTAGCGAATCCTCCGTCAAGTCAATGCTTAGCGACTCGATACAGACGTTGTCTATGTTGTGAGCTTCATCGAACACGACTATACAGTCCTTCGAAAGCTCTTTCGAGACGCGTTCTGCTATCTTTGGATCCAGCAAATAGTGATATGAGTAGATTATTACATTGCAGAATGGCATCTGTAGTAGTTCAGTATGAAACCTGATGGACGGAAAATGACTTACCATGCGTCTTGCTGTGAAATATGGACACTGCTTGTGCTGCTCGCCATATCTCAGTAAGCCATCCAGAGTCCAGACTCCAGCCGGTATCAGATTATGAGGCTCGAGGAGATCAAGATTCTGATACTGTTAGCTGCCAAAGCATACGAAGAAGACATGGTATTCATGCCTCATGATAGATGCACAAATCCACGTCCTCCCCACGCTCCTTCTTTTCTTTGACGAAGCCGGCAGTCAAGCTGCGGCACCGCGCATCGACTACGGAGCCACTCTTCTCTCTTTTGACGGACGGATGTAAACACAGATTCTTCCGGCTGGTCAAGCCAAGTCCCCTGAAGTCTTCTTCGTATCCAAGCTGTTCGGTTCGATACTTCATTAAAGCCTTCAATTCGGCTAACGCTTTCTCAATCTCAGACATGGTACCTGGTCGCTCGGTGGTGAGTCAAGTTGTCTGCGAAGTCCAAGAACGTCGCAACCACCTACGGGAACAATAGATGAGTTTCCGATTTTCAGGTTGGTTTTGTTGATAAGCTACGATCAAGGACAGTAGAGAGACTGTTTTGCCAGTACCCGAAGGCATTTCGAGCACGCAGTGACCTCCAGCGTCGAGCGTGCCTAAAGTCCTCTGAGCGCTTCCCATTCGAAAAAGGTGGACAACATACGTTTAAGATCACACATGTAGCTGCAGAAAAGACTGATTAGGACCTTGAACAGCAAAGGAATCGTGAGCACTTACGCATATTGCTCTGGATATATTCGAGGGTACGGGAACAGGACCTGTAGGTCCCTTGATGCTGTTAGCGAATGTCATCAACCTCTAAATAGGTGCACTGACTCGACGTTGAGCTTCATATTGTTGCAGTAGTGGAGGACTTTGCTAAGCTATCCAATATTACCCCAGCTTCTAAGCTTAAAGTCTTCACGCTGTGTACGCAGTATGTAAAATCAATGTCGAAGGCCGGACCTGCGTCTTCTACCTGAGAACGCCACGGAAAGCGCCTTTGCAAGCCTAACCGGAAAAGGAAAATCAGCTAGCGACTAGCGTATCTTGATTGCGATGACGAAAGAGCCGCAAGAAAGATCTGCATTTGAATGCCGGTCCTGATCGCAAGCTAGGATTCGTCCGGACTGCCGCATACATATGTACAGAACAGCTGCCACAGAGCCTCTCCGAACCCATGAGTAAACGCCAGCATCGTGCACAGGCTAGCAGCTCTCGAGCGACATCTGGCACAAATGGGCCAGCATTCGGCGCAAGCAGCAAACTACTCGGCTCGGCTTTTCTTGCGGAGAGTTCGTCGCTGTCTTTCATAAGGGAACCCCCGGACTTCAGTGGCATTTCTGATGCAAATCTTATTGTCATTCTCAAAAATCTCTCGAAAAGAGATAGCACAACGAGGGCTAGGGCCCTCGAGGAGCTGCAGTCGTATGTTGGTTCCCAGACCGATGAGGTAGAGGACGCTGTGCTGGAGGCTTGGGTGGGTTATCATTGACCTATCACACATGTTCTGCTCCTTATGAAGCTCGGACTTAGATTGATTTATATCCACGAACATCTATCGACTCGGATCGAAGGGTACGTCAACTGACTCAAAATGTACACGGTCTGGTGCTGGTATCATGCGGCAAGCGCGTCGCCAAATATATGCCCCGGATTGCTGGAGCGTGGGCAGCGGCCTCCTTTGACAACGACAAGGCTGTTTCAAGGGCAACCCAAGATTCTCTGAAGAAAGTTTTCACGAGTCCAGAGAAGCTCGCTAGATTCTGGATAGCGTATCAAGGCTCGATTCTTGAGTACTGTCGTGACGCGCTGATGAAGGAGTCTGCGCAAACTCTGAGCGACGAGCGTATCATCAGCCCCGAAGAAGCATCGTCCAAGTATGCACGTGTTTTGTCTTGTGCAGTACTTGTGATCCTCAAGCTCCTCCAAGAGTATCATGATGAAGATACCGCGAAGCATCAGGAGCTATACACAGACATTTTGACCAGTACAAGACTCTGGGAACTTGCCTGTCATGACGATGTCGCTGTCAGAAACGCAATACACAAACTTTTGAGATCGTGTTTGCTTAGGGAAAGAGGTGCGTTCTCGATAAACCCCTTGTCACAGATACTAATCTGTGTGTAGAGATCATTGTGGGGCAATTACCCGCAATCAGCAATATTTTCTTGTACAAGGGCTTACACTCGAATCAAGTGGGATCTTCGTACGAGTATTCTGCCACTCTTGTAGCTCTCAGCACCCAACATCCGGAAGTTTGGACTACGCATTTTCCCTCCAAGAAACCAGCTTCAAGAAGATTGCTCGAGTTCCTGAAACGGGGTTCTCAAAGCGGCTCTGTAGAGGTTTGGAATAACCTTTCAACCCTGTTCGATGTCTTGCCCAAGGGTCTATATCCAAGTGAAATGGAAGAAGCTAGGAAAATCCTAGAGGCTATTCGTGTTGGCATCGTGAGTAAAGAAGAGCCTCGAATCAACAGTCCTGCTGCCTGGAGCACATATCTGCATGTTTCGGATCTGATGCGCAATGCGCTCACTCCGGACCAACTTCAAGAACTTTATCGTCAGAATGTTTGGCCATTGATTCGGCAATATGTCCAACCACGTCCAGAGGACAATCAATGGACGATCTCAATGCCGCAACCAATGCGTGTTCTGAGTAAAGCTGTTCAGACGGAAACGATTCAACCTATTCTAGCCACAGAATCGGTTCATTTGTCTGAAGACATAGTGCGAGGAATGCAAGAATGGCAGCCCGAGGCAAATGGGAATTCAACAGACTTGCAGAACGCAGTGACGGAACAAGTCACTCGATGGGCATCGGTTCAAGCTGAAGCTCTGAAGGGTCCACTGTCTGACACTGCTCGCTTGCGGTTTTCCGAAGCATCGTATGAGATTCTGAAAGAGGCAGTCCATTTGCTGAGATTGTACGACGGTAAAGCCTACGACGCAGCCGCCGTGATAGAGGTTGTTGTTCGCCTCTGCAAGGGATTTCTTATGGAAACTCCAACAATCTTTGAGTTGCTTACATCTTTCATTGAACGAGACATGCCGCAATTATTTCTGTCTCCGTCACGTTCAGCGCTTGCAGCTGTCTTATACAACTTCCAGGAAAACTCGATATTCGAAGCCTCCTGGATCTCAACACTAAGCTTCATCATACATTCTCCTGATCTCGATTTGCAACTCCTAGGGCTTGACGCCTTACTAAACTCACCTGAAACACCAACCGACTTGGATGTTGCACGAAAAGCTTCCACTTTGCAAGAACTCCTCATCAGTAAACTCAAAATGGCGATCAGTGGTCAAACCGATTGGATCTGGGCTTCTCATATACTGTCTTACGCGAAACGGGCTATGTCTTCGGAAAGTATCGCTAGAGCACTTGACTATTTGATGGAATGTCTCTCCACTCCACATGACGTGCAGAAAGCGTTGAACGCATTTGCTGAGTTGGTGCGCCACAGTAGTGCCATAATCGAAAGCTACCTCAAAACATCAGATGGGTCAAACTTCTTGCTTGCCTTATTATCACTCTCTGAGTCTTTGGATGACCAATTGGCCACTGCAGCCGTTGACATTATTGATGCAGTAGAGAAGATACTGTCCGAAAATGTGGATACTTCGTCAAGAGATCCCTTGTTCAAAGCTTTGCGGACTGGAATCAATGGCGAGTTCAGTAAACCGGTATCTGTCGAAGCTCTCGTTGAGCTCGCTCAACGACTTTTTCGAGACCGCAGATTAGATCAACATGAAACCGCACCGCGACTGTTACCATCCTGGGAGAGATGGTCAACAGCCTTGCAAGGGTTTCTGACGAAAGCCCCTGAGCTGTCCTCAGAAGTAATGAGTCCCCTGCGTGGTGCTATCTATCTAGTGGAACCGAAATCTCCTAAGACGGGCCTGGAGAATCAATTGTCAAGTCTCATTGACAGCGAAGGCTACTCGGTGGGGTTAAGAATGGCGCAGTACATTACTGCCCTACTGAAAAGCACCAAGGTCTTTGACCAGTTGGACGCAAGTCTCCGAAGCCGCATTTACGAAAGCCTATTCTTGTCGGTAATGCTTGCGGATGATAACCTCAGCCTTGCTGGCTCCAATAACTTCTGGCACATGACTGGTACGGAGCCCGATGGCGATATACCCGACTTTATCTCGAATGCACATTCCCTTATGAATGGATGGTTGAAAGAATTCGACGATAGACACAGCGGCGAAGGATCCACTTCCAGCGCGCTGTTCATCAAGTCCGCACTCGATTGCTTCTGGGAGAGAGCCCGGGGCTGTTCAGCAGAAGCATACTACAACGCCCGTGCTGCAGCGTTAATCAGCGCAGAGCTTTTTGATTACCGTGGCTGGACACATCACTCAATTGCGGGTGTGGAAGATACATTGATGAGAGCGCGAAAGTCTAAAGGTGCGCGTATCGACCTCTGCTTCAAGGGTGCATGCTGATCTCGGGCAGACGTGTTGTACATCTCAGCTTTGTTAGTAGGCTACAGTCTGCCCCTGACGGGCTCAAAAGCTGTTTTACGTATGACCAACGAGTTCATCGCAGCCTTGACTGGCATGAGCATCTCTGATCATGCTGAGAGCGGTAAGTTCATGGTCAAATCCGAATTGTGATAAGCGCAATCAAATTATTAAACCTTTCTTGCAACATGAGCTGATCGATCGTACAGGACTAGCACAGCTAGTGTTTCTCAACCTAGCCCTCCAGACGCAGGACGGACTGGCCTCGTTGATTCCGCAGCATAGAATGATCCTGTTTGTAAAGCAGATTTTGAAGTGGTGCGAGGGCGGTGTTGCTTCTTTTCCTACACAGGCAGAGTGTTGCAGAGCGCTTGCAAACGTTTTGCCCTCTGTTAGAGATGTCTATGGCTCTCATTGGTCCGAAACGGTGACCTACTTGACCGACATGTGGTTGGACGCTGAGAACTACAGTGCAGGCAATATAGGGGGAGGAGGGTATGAACCTTTTGAAATCATTCGGCAGGCGCCACTGACAGCTAAATCAGTCAAATACCCCTATTTCACGCAAGCTTGCGGTTATTCGCTGTCTTACAGTCGCTGAAAGAAGCGGACGATCCCAACGATGATCTACTCGAAGCGCTCAAGATGGCGGAGGAGGCGGCGTCAAACGGTCTTATCATACTCATGAAACTCATGCGCAGTAAGTATAGACAAGGAGATCCCAATTGACTTGGTTCTAAATATTGATGAACGTGTGAAGATTTCCCGGATGAAAACCACCAGCCCCTCAGAATTTTCAGCTCTCTCCTAGCCAGGCAGATATCTAAAACCTCTCTCGTACATCTACAGCAACCTGCTGAGGTAAGACGCAATTGATGATATGTTTAGCTTCGTGATCATCCTGCTCTGAACTGACCAATTATGTCCAGATATACCCGCTTCTATACGCTGAGTCGAGACCGCTACAACAAGCTGCTTTTGACATCCTCCACCAGCAAATCCCAAAAGCACAGGAGGATATATCGATTGATGCTGCTCTAGACAAGAAACAAAGATACCTGCCGGATGAGCTTTTGTCTATGATCATCGCAGCGCCGGTCTCCTATTTACCCGACGCACAAGGTCGGGAACAGACCATAGCTTTGCCTCTACGAGGATATCTACTGAGCTGGATCCTTCTCTTCGACCATTTCCAAAGTTCGGTATGTGAGACGCGTGTTTCAGCAGGGATGAAAAGTTTATTAATCACATTGTGCAGTCTTACAGAGTGAAGAGTGATTACATTGAGAATGTCAAGCAAGGCAGCTTCGTTTCAGACCTATTGAATCTCATGTGCAACTCTCTCGGTCACTCGCAAGGGAAGCCTGTTGACGTATCGAAATGGGACATCACCTCTCATAAGAGCATTGATGACGTGACGCCCTTGACGGAGACGCAGATGCTATTGACACATCTTTACTATCGGTGCCTATCGGATATGCCTGCATTAACAAAAGCGTGGTGGATTGACTGTAAATCGAGGCAAACAGTCATGGCAGTTGAATCTTGGACTGAAAAATATGTACGCTCCCCAAATCTTCAAACATAACGTTGCAATTATTGCTGACATCTTAAGATATCTCCTGCAGTCATCACCAAGACGTTGACGCAGGTGGATGAGTGGGCGTCCTCACAACAAGATGAAGAAGATGGCCTTTCAGTCAAGGTCAACTACCGGGCTAGAGAAGTAACTGCCGGATATCAAATCGACGAGCAAACAATGAAAATCATAATCCGCTTGCCAGAGGCGTATCCTTTGCATTCCGCTATAGTGGAGGGTGCAAATCGCGTAGCTGTCGACGAAAACAAGTGGCAAAGCTGGCTTCGCAACACGCAAGGGGTCATTACATTTTCGGTGCGTATACTTCACCAGCGCACAAGTTGGCTGCACAACCCTTCGGCGTAATCTATCCCATCTAACAATGAGTACAGAATAATAGCCTGAGCGATGGACTCATTGCATGGCGGAGAAATGTAGTGGGAGCGCTCAAAGGGCAGACCGAGTGCGCCATTTGCTATTCCATCATAAGTGCCGACAAGCAACTGCCAAGCAAGCGATGTGGGACGTGCAAGAACTCGTTCCATTCGAGTTGCTTATATCGGTGGTTCAAGACGAGCAATTCGTCAAGTTGTCCCCTATGCCGCAACGCTTTTAACTATGGTTGAAAGTATTCTGCAGGCAATGGCTTTCCGAGTGCACGCTTGGATTGTATCTACATTTAGGAGTAGCAGATACAAACCAGTGGCAATGTCCAATTTCTTGAGTTGTGTTAGGGCTGCCTTGTCTCATGCCCACTCCGAAGGCGCAAATGTTTTTCAGCCCATGCTCTTGGCCAGAGTCCAGAAATTCTCCATCTTCGCCCTGCTCAGAGCCTCTTTAGCTTCCGCATCGGTCTTACACACTCGAGAACCCCATTTCCTGAAACTCCGGGACTTCTCCTCTCCCTCCCACACCAAAGTACACTTATTTTCTCCAAAATCCTTCAGGTTCCCTTTGTCATCCACAGGTTTGAGCCAATCCGCCTCCTCGTGGCGGTCACCTTTGTCACTCGTGCTGCTAGGTGCCGATACCTCAGTCCACCTAATCCGGTTCAACATCAATTTGGTGTAATTTCGGATACTGTGTGCGCCACCCTCGACAACCACGAGGCAGAATCGAGGGTGCAGTATGCAAATGCCAGTGAGTGAGTGCTCCTTGGCGTTGATGTCGACTTTATAGCGATGTTGACCGTGAGCGAGGCTGCCAATCTTGAAAACGGCCACTTTGACACCCTTTGCGGCATCCGCATCTTGCTTTGCAGCGATTTTTTGAGCTCGCTGCTCCTTGGTCAATTTGCGTTCTTCATTGGCTGCGTTATGAGCAGCCGCTCGTTCCGCGATCTCTCTGTTCACGCGCGCCTCCACAGCGGTGGGATCCTTCACGGCCTGCTCGCCAAGTACGCGCATCAGGTTGCTCTTCTTCACTTTAGGGGGTGGCGGCGGCTCCAGACCCAACCGGATTTTGGTCTGCTGTTCCTTATGATCAGCCATTCGGCGCTGACGTCGCAGCTTCGCTTGCTCCGTTTTGGTCAGATACATAGGCTTGGGAGCTGGCGCGTTCTTATCCTGTGGTGGTTCGAGCAGGACTGGATGCTGAATGTAGATGGTGATGATCGAGTCCGGAGTGTCAATCTTCAGGCTGGCCGGAGAAGAAAGAACATCATATGATTTGCCATCCAGCAGGCCTTCGTCCCACCATTCAATTTCGGGTGGCGAAGGAACGAGAAAAGCTTTCTCGTTGTCGTCATCTAATCCCACTTTTCGCGCTTGGTCTGCGATACGCTTCTTCATGGCCTCAAGTGCTGCCTGCCGGCGAAGCGCATTTGCTTGCTGGATGAATTTGCCCTTTTGATGGAAGACGAGCTGCCGTGAATGCCGATCACGAGTCATCCCACTTTGGGCGCCGATGCTCGGGTCATAGTACGGATTCTTCTTGAGCTCATCGATAGTGGGAGCAGACAAGTCCAGCTGTCGCTTCTCCTTCCCTGCCTTCTCTATCGGAGACCCGGTCCTGCGGTTGGCCATAGTGGTAGCAAATTTGGGATGCAATGCCTGCTTTCCTTTTGCTCGCGCGTCTTGCCCACCATCTCCCATCAGAGCCGGGTGTAGTCCGATACCCAGGCCACCTCGTGCCCGCGTGACACTTTCATCGATATCCGATTGTGGAAAACCAGGCGTTGACAACGCTGCCTGTTGCTGACTCGGCGCGTTCGCCCTTGCTGTTGCTGCGGCCACCCTGGCCTTCATCGCTTCCATTCTCGCTCGTATGGCTTCCGCAGGAGACTGAGGAGACTGTGTTGAAGGAGCACTCCCAGCCTTGGAGGCCGACAAGCGTGCTCGTACAGCCTCCGCTCGAGCTCGAGCTTCGGCAACGCTTTTCTGGAAATCGGCGTTTGTCGCCGGAGGAGTCGGCGCTCCGTTCGAAGGAGGCGCCGGCGATGCATTGTTGGATCTGATACGTTTGCTGCCATTAGTGGTGCCGCCATCGCCATCGGCGCGAGGTCGCTTTTCGACCATGATGGTAGAGGTGACGGCTGAAGGGGATGTGAAGGCTCTCGCGATGGTGCTGAGATCGCGCTAGAAGTTGTGTGAGTCTTTTTCACCGCCATGAGGTAGCATTATTCTGCCGCCAAGACTCTGGCGCTTGAGCGAAATATTCGAAAAATGTAGAGCATGACATTCAATAAATTCGTCAAAGCCATGTTTGCAATCCACGCTAACTTGTCCCTACCTCTTTTATCTCTGATCGGCGTGAAAGAATCTAAACAGCCATGAACATTGCTCAGCCATTATCGTATGCTCTTTCGAGCGTAAAGTTTGGCTTCCTCTCCGCCGAGGACGCAAGCTCTATCTCCGTGAAAAGAATATGGAATCCCTCCACTTTCGATTCGTTACTACACCCCGTCCCTGGAGGGTTATATGATTCTGCGCTTGGAGCTTTTCTTGATAACCCGTATGCTCATCATACCTGAGAAGACGAAGCTATCATGTGTACTGACATTAACAAAGATGCTCAACATGTCACCTTGGCAAGTTCGGTTGCCCCGGCCATTGCGGCCATATCGAGCTTCCTGTGCCTGTGTATCATCCCGTCTTCATGGATCAATGTCTTCGTCTTCTTCGAGCCGCATGTGTCCACTGCCACCGTCTGAAAATGTCTCGCGTGGAAGTAAATCGATTCTACTGCAAGCTTCAGCTCCTTCGATACGGACTAGTGAAGGAAGTGCAAGATATCGAGTATCTGCATTTGAAGCCGAAGACTGGAGCCGCAAGCTTGGACGACGACGACGACGCTTTCTCTGAAGCATCAGAAGAAGAGGATGATATCATCCAACGTCGATTGTCATACGTAAAACAGGCGATTCGGGCGGCCCAAGACGCTGAGAGAGACTCTCAGTCATTGCACGAGAAAATTGAGAGCATCAGTGAAGAACGCCGTGATGTGCTGAGAGAATTTTTCGCAGATATTACGAAAGGCAAAAAATGCGCCAACTGCAAGGGGTATGTGCACTGGTTCGAATGATTGTGTGTCTACTGACTGGGCCAAGTCTGTGCCCGGGTTACCGCAAGGATAAATCGGTGAAGATCTTCAGGAAGCCCCTGAGCGACCGCGATAAAGCTGCCAACATCCAAGCCGGCCATATTCCCAAGAATCCATTGATCGAGCTCATGGAGAAGCGCAGAAATGCGGCAAAGCACAAGCCTAATGGCACGCAACTGGACGAGGCGGTGGCCGATCTCGAAGGGTCAGATGAGGATGGTGAGGATATCACTCTACAAGATGCCGAGGATATCGTAGCTGGCGACGAGGATGGCGCAGTGGAGGCGCAAGCGATCAACGCTACACGAGGCACGAAGTCGAGCGATGACAAGGGCGAATTCATAAGTGCTGGTGAAGTGTATGCGGCACTTACCCATCTTTTCGACAATGAACAGGACATCCTTCGTTTGGTATATGCCCCTAACTCCAAATCGAAGAACAAGGAATCCGTACACGCAGATATGTTCTTCATTCGAAACCTGGTTGTGCCACCAACGAAGTATCGCCCGGAAGCGAAAACAGATGATGAGGGAATCAATGAGGCGCAATCCCATGCACTTTACAAGCAAATCTTGACTACATGCGAGCAAGTCGGTCAGATCACAAAGGAGATTGAAAACAGATCCTCCGAAACGATGCAACATCAACGAGGGTTTGACGATCTCCAACTTGCAAATCTGCGACTGCAGGATGCTGTGAATTCACTCATCGACAGCACTAAGAACCCGAACAAGGCACGTGTAGCGAAGCAGAATGAAAAAGGCATCAAACAGGTACTGGAAAAGAAAGAGGGCCTTTTCCGCAACAACATGATGGGAAAGAGAGTAAACTTTGCCGCACGAAGTGTTATATCACCAGATCCAAACATCGAGACCAACGAAATTGGCGTTCCTCCTGTATTCGCCAAGAAGCTCACTTACCCAGAACCGGTGACGAACCATAACTTTTACGAGTTGAAGGAAGCCGTCTTGAGTGGAGCGGACAGGTGGCCGGGCGCGACGGCTATAGAGAATGAGAATGGTCAAGTCATCCTTCTTAGAAAGAAGAATTACGAAGAGAGGCAGGCATTAGCAAATCAGCTTCTGGCCCCATCGAGCATGCACATCAATGGAGCGCGGAACAAAAAGGTGTATCGTCACCTCAACAACGGCGATATCTTGCTCATGAATAGACAACCGACCCTCCATAAGCCTTCCATAATGGCTCACCGTGCGAGGGTATTGCCAGGAGAGAAAACGATACGTATGCACTATGCCAACTGCAACACCTACAATGCAGATTTTGATGGAGATGAAATGAATATGCATTTTCCCCAGAACGAGCTTGCACGAGCTGAAGCTGTGACCATCGCAGACACTGATCACCAATATCTGTCAGCAACAGCCGGGGAACCACTGCGCGGGTTGATTCAGGACCATATCTCTATCGCCGTACGGTTGACTGATCGGGATACCTTTTTCTCGAGAGAAGATTATCAACAACTTCTCTATAGTTGTTTACGACCGGAGAGCAATCACACTGCATCAGGGAGGCTTGAGACCGTAACTCCTGCCATCTTGAAGCCGAAGCCCATGTGGACGGGCAAACAGGTCATCAGTAGCGTCTTGAAGAATATCACACCACTGAATCACCCAGGGCTGACGCTAACATCCAGTTCACAAACCTCCGCATCCCAATGGGGTCGTGACTCGGAAGAGCAAACAGTCATCTTCCAGGAGGGGCTACTACTGTGCGGAATCCTGGACAAAAAGCAGATCGGGACGAAGGGAGGAGGGTTCGTCAACGGAATCTACGAGGCGTACGGCCACGTCGTAACCGGCAGGCTTCTCAGCGTATTAGGAAGGTTACTCACCAGGCTGCTTCATATGCTTGCATTTTCCTGCGGTATCGAAGATCTCGTCCTGACAGAGAGCGGCGAAAGCGCAAGACGTCAAAAGCTTAAGGAGTCAGAACGTCTAGGCCTCGAGGTGGCGGCAAAGTACGTCTCGATGGACGAAAGTGACCTCAAAGGGAAAGAGCACTTATTTCGGGAAAGACTGGAAGAAGTCATGAGAGACGATGCAAAGCAGATCGGATTGGAAAGAATGACCAACAGTCACACTTTAGGGCTGTCTTCTGAGGTTAACAAGGTCTGCCTGCCAGATGGTCTGTCAAAGCCGTTTCCGAAGAACCAGATGCAAACGATGACTGGCTCTGGAGCCAAAGGATCCCAAGTGAATGCCAGCCTCATTTCCTGCAACCTTGGGCAGCAAGTTCTGGAAGGACGTCGAGTGCCCATTATGGTGAGTGGCAAAACGTTGCCATGCTTCAAGCCTTATGAGCCTAGCGTTAGGGCTGGTGGCTACATCACTGACAGATTTCTAACCGGGGTGAGGCCTCAAGAGTACTACTTTCACGCCATGGCTGGACGTGAAGGACTGATTGACACAGCTGTGAAGACTTCACGATCAGGCTATCTGCAGCGCTGCCTCATGAAGGGACTCGAAGGCCTGAAAGTGGAATATGACACTTCTGTTCGAGATTCCGATAGCACTATAATCCAATTTCTCTACGGTGAGGACGGTCTCGACATTACCAAGCAGAAGTATCTACATGACTTCAAATTCATGGCCGAAAATTTCTACTCGTTGTACCATTCTCTGGGCATCAGAGAAGACTTTGGTAAGATCCAGAGTGAGGATGCAACTGCATGGAATAAAAAAGCTGTCAAACACTTTCAAAAGACCGGGAATCTTGCGGTGAAGGACCCTGCACTATCTGTGTTTGCTCCGAGTAGATTTGCAGGCAGCACGTCAGAGAGGTTCTATCTGGCGAGGAAGAAGGTACGTGCAAACCTATGTCTGTGTCATGTGCTATATTCTAACATTGCTTACCAAGTATTGCGATGAGAACAAGGATCAGCTTTTGGCCAACAAAAAAGAAGGAATCAAAGGCGTTGTCAGGAGGAAGGACTTTGAAGCGATACTCGATGTCAAGTACTTGAAGTCGGTCATTGAAGCGGCAGAGGCGGTGGGCGTTGTTGCAGCTCAATCGGTTGGGGAGCCTTCGACACAGATGACACTCAACACTTTCCATCTGGCTGGTCACGCCGCAAAGAACGTCACACTTGGTATCCCGCGCTTAAGAGAAATTGTCATGACCGCAAGCGCCGCTATCAAAACACCGACGATGATACTGTTCCTCAATCCTGAGATTTCAACTGAGGTTGCCGAACAGTTCGCGAAAGGCATCAGCAGTCTGTCTCTGGCGGAGATAGTCGATTCAGTCACAGTGGAAGAAAGGACGGGCAAGGGTATCGGCTATGAAGAGGCGAAGATTTACCATGTCCGACTAGAGCTTTTCCCCTCAGAAGAGTATTGCCAAGAATACGCCATCAAAGTCTCCGATGTCGTCCGCGCGCTGGAGCTCAAGTTCTTCAAGCGTCTTCAGAAGCTGGTCAAACAGGAACTCAAGAAGAGAGGCAGCGAAGCAGCTCTCAAGTCCAAGGCAGCGTCTGACGCTTTGCCCGAGATAGGCAAGTCCGTCGGAAAAGTTGAGGAGGCTCGCATGAGACCGGGGCCCGCACGCGAGGGCGGTAATGATGGATCTGGCGACGAAGGAGATGAGGATGCTACTGCCGCCAAGCGTAGAGCCAACCGTGAGGAGAGTGTCACGTACGACGACCCTGATGACGACGAGCAGGCGATCTTGAACCAAGAGCTCAGGGATGACTCTACCGACGAGGAAGCGGAAGACGAAACGTACGGCGGCAGTCCGCGCGAGACTACCCCGGCAACACATACGACCGACCAAGACTCCGACGAGGATGACGAGGACGAGTCGAGCCGGGACAAGAAACGGGCAGCTGCCGGACTGGAGGAGCGCGTAAAGAAAGAGATTCCTGATATCGCATCCCTCCATTTCCACAGATCCGCTTCGTCTTGTGATTTCACTCTCGAATACGACGTCAAGACAGCCAAGATCTTGATGCTTCATCTTGTCGAATCTGCACTCCGAGATTCCGTCATTCAGGCGATCCCCGGTCTATCGTCCTGCGTTACTTCATCCGAAAAGACCATTGATCCTGCAACGGACACAGAAAAATCCGAGACTGTGGTCATGACCGAAGGCGCCAACCTCCTGGCGATGCGTGAGTTTCAGGACGTCATCAACCCGCACAGACTCGTCACAAACGACATTGCGGCAATGCTGCGTCTGTACGGGGTCGAAGCGTGTCGAGCTTGCATCGTGCGCGAGATGAGGTCTGTCTTCGAAGGGCATGCAATTAGCGTTGATCCGCGGCATCTGGGTCTCATTGCGGACGCCATGACGCGAGGTGGTGGATACAAAGCGTTCAGCAGAAACGGAATGAAATCATCGGTCAGCCCGTTTGCCAAGATGAGCTTCGAGACAACGGTGGGGTTTTTGAAGGACGCAGTCTTGGAGGAGGACTGGGACGACCTGAAAAGCCCAAGTGCCAGGATTATCGTAGGGAAGCTGGGTAAAGTGGGAACGGGCGCTTTTGACGTGCTGATGCCCGTCTCATAGTCTAGCGGCGCTTGTGAGGCTCATTGTCCTTATCACAGTACTTCTTCGTATAGAGTACAGGAGTATTTGTATGTGTATGAGTATATACAATAAAATGGAGGCTATGCGCCGGTGACATGAATTAGGAGTATTCGCTCCAGCTGTTGTAGAAGCTCATACTTGAAATAACGGGAGAAAGGCGCACTCTGCGACCTTTCCACCAGTGACAGATGACTCAAGCGTGGGATCCTCCAGCTTGCTGAGACCAGCCTTTGGATCAACCACGAGAAACACCTTTGAAGCAAGACCTGCATCTGCATATTTGCAAACGACAGGATAGTACACTTTACGATCCTCAGCAACGGCCAGATAGATCGAGGAAGTGTCAGGGTTATGAGAATGAGATGGGGCGAGTGACCTGTTCAAAAAGGGCCGGGTTAGCCATATTCGAGGGAAGAAGCAAGACGCAGACAAAAACTTACACATAACTCGATGACTTGGGGACCAGACTTCCCTCCGACAAGCGGAGCCGGCTGACCCCAAGCGTCGACATGGTGTTCTCGTAATAATGCATGCGACGACCTAGGCCGTTAGCCCCTATGAGAGCGTTGTGATATTCCCAGACATCGTTACAGCCAGAAAGCCGCTCAGAGTCCGTGGCCGCCCGCAGGTAGATGTTGTTGTCATCGCAGCCATACAGACTCCATGCCGCCGCCGGGCTGCCAAGTTTGTCATACCGTGTGCCATCGGCGAGGTCACGAGGCTGCATTTCGTAGCCGTAATCGAGGTAGTCTTTGGTAGAGACCACTGTGTCGGTCAGGTCAATGATTCCAGATCCGGGGACGGCCTCCGAGTCGTCGTCATCTCTGAGAGTGATGGATCGTCTCGAGATGTGTGGGAAGCTGCTCGAGATGTTTGGAAAGTTGCTCGAGATGTTCGGGAAGCTGCTCGAGATATTTGGGAAGCTGCACGACCGTTAGCCAATCTAACAAACTCTAATTCCAGAGCGTGAAGACATACGCATGACATTTCTCCGCAATCAATCGCGGACCCGAGTCCAACAGAATCTGCTGGAACCTTTGACCGGCAACAAAGGCAATTGCCATCACCACATTCTTCCATTGGAGATGACTCGACCATCCTTTGCAGTCGTTCTTGGTGATGACCTTCCTAGTCATGCCGACAGAGCTAGCGTTGAACGGCATACCAGCGGTGGAGTTCAACATGAATCCGGTGCCGACCTGGCCTGCCACGGCCTCAATTGCTGGTCGGGTCTCCACACCGACGTTCCACTTGCACCAACTGCACTTTCCGCCAAGGATGTTCAAGCCGAGCGATATAGTGATGGGAAGGCCAAGCTCAGCAGCAACTCTTGCTTCTCCATCAGCCTCCAAGACGGGCCGGAACGAGGCATCCCAGCCGGTTGCAGAATTGATTTTGTTTTTGATATCAAACTTGTACATGGCCTTGCTGAGATAGTATTCACCTCCGGCGAGGAATTTGCCTCTTATAGCGGTATTGACTCGGAAGTCAACGGCGACGTTGAGCATCGGGCCAATCGTCACTCCACCCGGGATCGTGAAGCCTGGCAGGCCGGTCTCGAACAAGTTCATCCTGGGACTCGAGGCGAAATATTCCAGCTTGCCTTCGATGCCCAGCTTCAGTGCTGCTTTGATATCGGCATCGATTTGAATGAACCCTTCGGTGATCCCTTGGCCAGGCTTTGCGACGATCTTGCCTAGGATGCCAACACTGCCGGACAGCCCACAGTCGACACACCAGAGGTTCAGCTGTCCCATGGCTTCGTTGATTTGACCGTTGGGAATGATTGGGGCGTGTGTTCCGAAGCCGAAAGACTTCATTAGAATAGCATCGCCCCTACCCCAGGGACTGGGCACAATCCGTAAACTCCCGTTCTTCGGGTGGCACAACTCGTTCGTACCATTGAGGCAGTCAGCTGGTCGAGGGGGAAGAAGCAAGCCGTCTCGTCTGGCGGTAAAATTCTGAGTACCCCACCAGAAAGGATCCCGGAGCTTGTCAAACCCGTCATCGATGATGTGGTCCATACCCTCAATGACATCTTCAACAGCGTTGATCCAAATGTTGTTGTCAGGTGGTGGATTCCCTGCTCCACGGCGAACTCGCTTCCGCACATCCAAGGCTTTGAGGTCTACATCGAAATTGTAAGGATGGTCTTCATAGCCAAGAGCGTTATCGAGGTCGGTGTCGAAGAGAGGCCCAGGACATGCAGTTGGCAAATCGCTCTCCTCGTCCGATTGCGTGCCACATGTTTTTTCTTTGAGAGACTCTAGCTTGGTTTGCTTCGGCTCCCACACTCCCCACTCCATCTCAATCTCGTCGATGATGTCCGCGAGTGGCGATGCAGAGCCAGAAGCACGCAGGTACAGGCCTTCGGGTTCCCAATGTAATTGAGTCACAGAGAAATAGCATCTTTCCCCATCGACGTAATTACCGCAATCCGGAGTGTTGGTGATTAGAATTAGCCCTTCTTCGACCGACCAATCCAGCTGAGAGTGGCGGAACGCTTCTTCCTCGTTGAATGTCACAAGCAGTTCGTTGGGAGGAGAAAATTCCACAGTCTCTATGAACGCAGAGTGATCCAGTACCACAGACTCGGCGTTGAAGTGGGGTTTCATGAAGGCCATCGAAAATGGTTTCGAACGGTCTGAATAACTTCGAATCAGCAAGCCGTACTAAGTAAGGCTTCCGCGGCTATCCTTACCGCTGGATCCCTCCTGGGCATAGTAGAGAGGGACGGCATCCTTCGCTTTGGCAGGCTTCAGATTCTGAGAGTTGAACCTATCGAAGTCCCAGTGTATGGCTGGGTACAAAGTTGCCGTCGGACCTTTCTTCGTAGACGAGGCGGTGGGCGTAGCTGTGGAAGATGACTCCGAACTCGACTGGTTTGCGGATTTGGTTGGATACAGAGAGGTCCAGTTCACGCTGGACCGCGTCTCGGAAGCCAAGGAAACCGTTGTGTTGTTCGTGCTGGATGGCGAGATGGTTGGCATATGAGCGGACCAACTGCCATGACCGGTGCTCGAAGCAAAGCCTCCATATCGGTCTTGATCAGTGCCATTCTGCGAACGAAGCGGAACGGCATCGTGGCTCGGCTTTAGTAGGTAACTGTATGCCGGTGATGCCTTCGCAGTCGTAGCGGTGGGCGAGAGCCAGGTTGAATTGTCATGATGCTGTTCGATTGCGAGACCGGATACCAGGACCGCCCCGGAGACGAGCCCTCCCAGCAGTCTCATGGGATGCAATGAAACGTTCAGACTGAGGAAGATTCAACCGCTAGAACGTTCGCAAACCCAGCACAATGCAAGACCGAACCATGAGAACCGAAAGCGTCAAGCTCTCCTTTAAATGACAACGAACAACGACATCGAGTCTCGGAGCAAAAGCTACCTGAGCCTACGCTCACAAGAGGCTCCAGGATACCTGGAGGATTATACATGAGGATTGAATCCGAAGCAGTCACACAAGAGGACCAGTTTCTTCGGGTCGCGTATACTGGTCGCTTACCATCAGGCGGCTAACGCCGATATGCGCAGCAACACCTGGCTCATCATGGCGGATGATTCCCAGATGGCAATGCTCCGCGTGAAAAGGATGCCGCTACGTGAGCGGCGTAGTCAGCAGCCGACAGCATAAGCGACACCGCAACAACCGTCTTTGATCAAGGGGCAAGATCGACGAAATCATCGTTGCGGATGAGGAGCGATGTTCACACGTGCCAGATTGCGCGTAGAGCCTCTTTCCGCCGCTGGTAAGGGAGTCCGGGCATCCATGACCGAGACCAGATCCTCTTCCCGCAATCCGGGGAAACCATAACATCAGACGGAGGCGCTAGTTGTTTGACCGTAGGTCGTGGGCCGGAACTGCACATGACGAGAAACAAGACATTTGATTCCTGCTGGGAAGAGGACCGGAACAGTGCAATCTGGGGTTCGGCTAAGCAGAGCTTTGATATCACGGCGGATCGCAGCCTGGTCTGGTTGTTTCGGAGTGTGGATGGTCGTTGATGATCTTTATATACAGCTGCCGGACTCGGCAAAAGGCCGAGTGATAAGATTTGCGCGCCAAGGCTCCGTTCCTGACTCGTCCACAACAGATATGTATGCCACGATGCCAGTGACTTGGTGAGCTTCAACATGTACTCCGTAGGTATGGAGTGCATTGCGGTTATGGCTTCTATTCTCTTCTTCTTCTGTACTCCATCCAGGTAGGAAAGGTCGCGGCGTATGACCGCCACCTACGTCTTCGCTATGGAATCATCTCACCTTGCGGTGCTGCCTCACTCTGCGATAACCTTATAAACCCAATAACCCATGTGGCCTCGTCCACACGGACCTCCGACGGCTTGAGTTCTCGAACAAGTTCTTCATCCATGGCAGCTCCGAGCGCAGCGGCGCCAAAGATAGATTGGATTGCCTATCATCTATCTATGGTTTAGGATGCATCCGCAGTCACTTAAAACCTCCGCGGCGGCCAGGTCGGCGGCGAGCACTTCCTCCGAACATGTTACCGTCGTGCCTTTGCTTATCGTTGTCATGTCTTTCATCTCTTAACATGTGACCCGCAGCAAGTTCAAAGATCCTGCACATCAAGGTATCCATTTGCTTTCTCTCGCTAGGCGGACGCATTATTAAACCTTGTTATGGCTTTTCCCGTGAAGTTTTCCCATAGTGGTCGTACAGCTCATGTGTGCCGGTAGATAGGCGTCGAACTTTCTCTTCATTGCTGCTCTCAGGACCTTGTGATTAGTTGTCTCATAACTGAGGCACTATTGTTCTCATTGACCTTGGCTGGGAAATTGGAAACCAATGATCAGCGCAGCAGAGCCCATGGCTGCCTGAATGCGAGCGCTTCGAGGCGAGATCGGACCCTAGTCATCATACCACTCACTCATCAGATCAAGCTGTGATTTTCACTCGCTGTTCTCCTTGTCAAGTTGTCTGATTCTAGTTACGGCCTTTTGTTTCGTTAGTTTTCTGCAGTTATGCGGCCTGGGTACTTACTGTAGCCCTTTGCTAAGGCTGTTGTGAATCGTGTAAAACATGAAGTTATTGATAGGTCCGTTCTCCCACATTGACGGGGACTGCATAGGTGCCAATCGGAAAGTCGTTACATACTAATAAGTAGATCAAGACCTTGGGCCATAGGTGGATGGCTGGTGATTTCGTGGTACATACCTAGGTAACCTAGTGATTCTCGCGAACCCGACTAATTATGCAATCGCTGTATCTGCTTGAAACAACACATTTCACCAGCTTGCCGAGTTGTGATGGGCGTTGGTGGCTGCACCAGTGAGCATCCAAGGTTCTTCAAAGGTTGCTCATTAAGTCCAACTACGGTTTCAACAGGCAACCGGTGAATGTCCCTCATGCAATAATGCGAGGCGACAAGGTACTCCGTACAGTATGGCACTCTCATACGACTTGCGGAATACCGCTTTGTGCTCCCTGTTGAGAAGAGAGCAAGGGCTGCCTGCTTCAGCTGCAGCAAATATCACAAAAAGGGCACCAATAACATAGAAGGCCGTGGAGGTGATCTTCCTGATGTTACATCCGGTATTTACTAGCGCCAACACCCTCGCGAGTCGCGACGTGCTTTTCTAAATTCAGCTGTTCAGTCCCTTTCTTGAAAGCTTCAGCCCTTTCTTTCTCCTTTGCGAGTATTATCACCCACTTTTACTTCTTACTGCAAGTCACACTCCTTATACAGAACTTCATCATGCATTCGTTTTACAAGAGCCTTGCAGTTGCAGCCTCCGTTGCCCTGGTGGCGGCTCAGGAGCGGGAGGTTCCCCAACAGGAAGGCTATCTTGGCTTCAACTCCGGCGCGTTTTTCAGAGATCGCTCGGCCAAGGAGGAGGCCGATTTCGCGCAAGAGTTCCGTACGGCGCAGTCCCTCATCGGCTCACCGGGCGTCTTCAGCAGCGTGCGGCTCTATACCAATATCCAACATGGCACAACCGACACGCCCATCTCGGCGTTCCCGGCTGCAATCGAGACCAACACCACTATGTTGCTCGGTCTCTGGTGTTCCGGAACGGAAAGCATTGAGAAAGAACTCACGGCGTTGAGGGCCGCTATCGATGAATACGGCCAGGAGTTCGCTGACCTAGTCGTCGGCATCTCCGTGGGCAGCGAGGACCTCTACCGCGTCTCGGAGAGCGGCATCCGCAACGAAGCTGGAATCGGCGCTGGCCCGGAAGAGATCATTGGCTTCATCAACGAAGTCAGAGATGCCATCGCCGACACGCCGTTGAGGGGCGTCCCCGTGGGACACGTGGACACTTCGTCGGCGTGGTACAACGAGTCCAACGCCGAGGTCATCAGCAATTGTGACTTCATCGGCATGGACGCGTATCCATACTACGAGAGGGAGAAAGAAAATGCTTTCGAGAACGCGCGCGAGCTGTGGGACGACGCCTACGGCAAGACCGTCGACGCCGCTGGCGACGTGCCGGTCTGGATCACCGAGGCTGGATGGCCGAACGAGGGGCCTCAGTTCGGAGATGCCGTCGCATCGGTCGAGAATGCCAAGGCGTTCTGGGACGACGTCGGATGCAGCCTGTTTGGCAGGACCAACACCTGGTGGTACATCCTACGCGACTCCAATCCGGATAACAAGGAGAGGTTTGCCATTACGGAGGACTTGTCCACCACGCCCATCTTCGATCTCTCTTGCCCTGCCAACCAAGGTGCTCCCACTGTGGTGAACGAGGCTCAAGGTGCCAGCACCAACACCACTGGCAATAGCGGCAGCAGCAGCAGCGAAGACGGTGGAAATGAGGGTAGCAGCGAAGGGGGCGACAATGGCAATGCTGCAGGCTCGACCGGCCCGTCATCATCTCTCCTTTTCATGTGCATTTGCATCATACTGGGAACCTTCGCCTACATGCTGTAAGGACACTCTTTCAACTGCAACGGTGGTGGTCGCACATACCGTTGGATGGACCGGTTTGGATTGGTTGTAGGCGATGGAGAAGAATCGCTGTTGGTTTCGAGATCTTGGGAAGCGCTGTATCTATCAATCATGTACGGCGTAGCTACCAATTTTAGTCCGAGTAGTCCAGCTCCGAGGTCGTCTGGTAACGGTGCGGTGATTGCAGTGGTGAGAATAGTTTGTAGTTCGAGAAAAGCGGAGCTTGAAGTCTCTGCTTGTTTCTACATCGAAGAACTGCACTAAGCGGTCTAAAGACAAGATTCAAGATGAGCACACCCTCAGGTTACCACCAGAACACGCGGAACGCTTGTTGACGTTCGAAAGATGCAGCAGTATATTGGCCGCCAAGTTTAGGCCAGATACGCTTCAGTGAGACTCGGGCGCCGTCCATGCTATATTACAAGGTTGTTTCCTCCCTATCCCTAGCATAATCCCAAAAGCAATCGGCCTGTCGCCTATTCGAGCAACGAAGCTTGATTCGTGTAGAGTACGTCTACGACATTGCTTAATTTTTCAATCGTCTCCAGGGCTGCATCATAAGACTGGTCCCTTTCCGTCTCATCGAACACAATCAAGCAGCCAGCGCCTTGATCCAGGACGCCCAC
>QQTW01000434.1_pt1 | contig 26144 bp, 27 predicted proteins | sample 1904831 | NCBI WGS metagenome assembly QQTW01 (sample SAMN09435610, study PRJNA476489) | Subsurface metagenome, whole genome shotgun sequencing project. | reverse complement strand
CAATGGAACGACGGCCGAGAAATCAGACCCAGAACTCAAGACGGTGCGAAATGAATGCGCGGCGCAGCGGTCTCCTGCGTCTAATGCGTGCTGCGTCTTTCTGATCTTCCTCTTGGTAAGACACTGAACTTCAGGAGTGATGTTGCGGTTTGCTGTTGGTTCCGGCGGTTGCGGTGTCTGAACAGGGAAAAGGAAACACGCCCGACCCTTCGAACGAGTGGATGGTAGGGAGAGATGGAGGTGAGTGAGAATTCCCGTGTAAAGGGGGCGTGTCACCCCAAATGGCACGACCGAAAAGAAGCGACAGCCGAGCCAAGCGCCGGGTGCACCTGCCCGTCCCGGCCAATGGTCAAACGTGTGGCGTGCAACGTCTCGTGCCAGATGATGTGGTAATTGTTGATAAACGGTGCGGACGAGGAGTTGGTGGGTGTTGAGGAAGAAGGGACAGAGAAATGAAGGATGTGGTCGAGATAAAATTGAGGTCGATATATCCCCCTACGTCGGTGGATGAGATGAATGAGGGATGGTCTCAACGGTCGGTCGCCGTCCGTCCGGCCGTCCAACCTTGATACACGAGCACACGGACGGTTCCTGGTTCTTCCAAAGGCTTTGATCGTCACGCCACTCTAAAAGTGGGTTGCCAAAGGGGAGTAGGGGCGTGTGCGCGACGATGAGGGGAAATGAGAAGAGGTCAAGATCAGCGTCGAGGGAATATTATATTAGGGATGAGTTAGGTCGGAAAAACCTTGACCGACTGTTGTTGTCTTGTGTTTCTGTTGGTGAAAGGGATTGGCCCGGAATTTTTGGCTGGGGTGGGTGAGAGACAGAAAGCAGGCTGGTTCCTGCATGGGACTGGTGGAACGATTGCCCTAGAAGCCCCTTTGGGGTTAATTTGTATTTTGCGATTGGAACATAGCTTAAGTATTGTATTGCTCAAAGAGGCAAATTGCCGTCGAGATGTCAACAAAAAGGCACGTGTTGCCACCGCCCGCCGCTTCCCCTATCTTCTATCGCTGGCGCATCGCCCAATCAGGCGAGGCCGCCCCCCCTTTCCCTGGTGTCGAACTGACGTCGGTGGGGCGGCAATCAAGGCCAGGGAAGACAAATGGTTCAAGTTTCGTCGAACGTCGAACGAGATTTCCTGGAGGCAACTGTTTCAGACTCTGCATCTCGCAACGCAGGTGGCGGTGGTCGACGAATTGGTGGCGCATATGACTAAGCCAAGCAAAACTCCTATTTTGGCTCCGAAGGGTCATCTTTTCGTCGAGCATCGTCAACAGGCAAAGCAGGCAGCTTCTGACTCAGGTGCGGCAAGGTCTCTCACCGAAGCATGGAGGTTGGTCGATCAGATCTAGGACTAGCGGGCTCACCAAGTGAACGCCGAGCAAGCCACCTCATCGTACAATGAGATTGCGATGGTAGAGCACAGCCTCCCTGAGTTGCTCACTTCTTTTATCTGAAGGACCGGTATCAATGGAGTGACCACCTGGACAACGACTGATCCGTTCGCTGTCGTACTTACTGGCTTGGACCTGTTCCCGTTGTTGTCTCGAGCGCCATTATCATTCCAAGTGGTCGAAGTAGTAGCAGGGTCAGTCCTACTACTTTTCCCACCATTATGGAAGGTAGCAATGAGTCGTACCTCATGAGCTGATCCGGGATCATGAGGCTATTTCTTTCCGTTTCTTATCTCCGCACAATCCAACGGTGCGAGCAACACGGGGATGGGAATACGGCCACGTCAACTTGAACTCTGGAGACTCGGTGGCATCGTGTACGCTATCCCGTACATACATCTGCCCTTTCCGTCATAGCCAGACGGCCCTACCGGGGTCCTCGGACTTTGTTTTGCTGCTCGAATATAAGACGAGAAGGCCCCGTCGTGAAGCTCTACGGGGATACAAGAAACGTTCCGAAGATGGAGTCCAGGTTGCGGCATTTAATCAAGTCTTCCTTCGACCATCGATTATCCCCGATGGAACGAGCTTCTCTCGTATACAGGGCTGAAGGATTGGATCCTTGCACGACCACCATTGGACCCTACGATATATCTAGGCAGATAAAGCCACTAGATCGAAGCTACAGATCCACTCGGCGAATTTCCTCGCGAGTTCCCGCGGGATTGAGTGGCGGAGGTGGCAGCAAAGAATGCCATCATGAAACACGTAACGCAATGGTTCTCAATCTTCACCTTGATGACGGTCGCCGTGGCTCGTTGGATACCACCGCAGCCATGGAATCAGCGCGACCTGAGCCGCAATGACGAGCGTCCAAACCAGCTTGTCGATTCGGGGAAGAAGGAGTATGGTTTATGGATGGTGGAGGCACAAGAGGATGGCAACCTGCGGGGGAGAGAACACATCAACGACAACAAAGTGGCACAACTATCCAAACGGTCCGGAAGACTGCCTCCCACCAGAATCCAGATGAAGCTAATTGGGGCCATGTTTGCCGAGGCCATCCAAGGTGTCGAGCCACGGAACGCGTCGCCGAAGGAGATCGCAGATCATCTGACGGACGAGCAAAATCAGGAGCTCGCCGACGCACGAAGGGGTAAGAACGACTATCCGGCGGCACTGGAAGCCGTGAGGCAGGCGGAGCGAGCGGGTCGAGACCCGACCGAGACGGAGATAGCGAACCTGGCCAAGGGTCGGGCGGACTCGGCCACGTACACCCGGCTGCGCACCCAAGCGTTGAAGAATTTTGTGCTCTCCCGCACGGCTCCGATCGAGGTGATTGCCTACTGGGAGCGACGGCGCCAGCAAAAGAAGGATTATAAGCAGGGCATGCTGGAGGCCATGACCGACGAAGAACGCACGGCGTACTACGAGGACCTCGTGCGACACACGCAGGAGCGTAATGCCGTTCGAAAAACGCGAATTGGGGTGCTGGAGGCCCTCGCCCGCACTCGGTCGCTCGACGCTGCCGAACAGCGTGAGCTGGATGAGCTCAACGAGTACTTCGAGAGGCAAAAACCGCAGTATCATGATCTATCTCCCGAGAAAAAAGGCGCCAGTCTGGAGGGATGGAAGGCTCGGACCAGGCCACAACGGGACGAAGAATTGGCCACGCGGAGGAGATTGGAGCCGCTGGTCAAGTCGGGGAAGGCCAAGCTCGAGGAGGAGCGGCTTTATTGGTACCTTCGCCACAAGCTCGACGACGAGAATGCCACCCGCAAAACACGAGACGTTTATCTCAAGGAGCTGGAACGGATTGTGACCGACCCCAAGGGTGGCGCGACGGAGGCGCAGAAGAAGGAGTGGGATGACTATGTGAAAGAACGGGAGCGGCGACAGGCTCAGAATCAAGCTCGGAAGGCCGGCCAGAATCAACAAGCGGGTGATTCGAATCAAGACGACGGACGGCGATCATCGTCGACCGGCTCGACGGACCCGTCCAACCAAGGTTCATTACAGTGGTCGCTCAACTCACCATGGTTGTCCGGGAAGCAATTCCCGTCGTGGCTCATCCATCGCCTCGATCAACTGCCGCAAAGCCCTCATGATGTTGCTAGGCTGTCTGGGCAGCATTCCAGTCAGCTACGAAACCTGGTTCAGCAGAATTGGCGATCCGTCGTCACGGCGGCGAGAAATCCCCGGTTGCGACCTTCCAAGGCCCTACCGCGACCAGCAGGGCTTCCTGCTGGAACGAGAATCCCCGTGTGATCATCTCTCTCCACCCACCAACAACTAATACCCACCATCTTCCTCTCCACCGCCATCGTGGCGTGAGCTGGAAATCGGAACCGGGCGTAAGACCAGCGGACGGGATGCCCTGCCCGCTGGCCTCGGGGCCCAGAAACTGATCTTCGAGCGGTGCGCCCCACGGCAACGCATTTACCGGGGGGCATCGAGGAGCAATAAAGCACACCGGCAAATCTGCTGGAACAAACATCCTTCGGACCTCGTCCTACGCCTTATCACGATCTTCCTATTATATCCCAGTCACGCCGTTGAGGGCTTCGTCAACTAGTCTACATCGAGAAGTGGATAGCTTCAGAAAAGATGATTCGGACGAAGAAGCGGCACGCGTCTAACCTAATATTCTATCTTCTGATATCCTCACACGTTTGTTTGCTTCATGCGATGACAATGGAAGAGTCGAGAGATTTTAATCAAAACATCACATCCTCCATATCTAGACGAAGTGTTGAAACAAGACTCGAGAAATCTGTGACGACAGATGGACAGCGAAAATAAACATCTTCATAAAGACTTTGAGGAACAGATCGAATGCATCACATCACATACAAAGAAAGAAAGAAAGCATCTGAGGAGGTCAATCAACGCTCGATTGAAAGAAGCAGGAGGCAATTTACTCGCACGATACAGTCCTAGGTTTGCGGCCTCGGTGCTGCATACGTGCTAGCTGAGCTCAAAATACCTCTGAGAGAGAGCAGACGCGATGCATGTTCAGGCTCTTACGCTGAGATATACATCATACATGATCACCAAACCTTCAGCCTATCATCTTTATCATTGAATCTATCTATCCGGCGTCCACCGTTGCCGCTCGCTCCTGAAAATCTAGCAAGACAGCGAGGCTTTGGACATAACCAAAGCGAATGTGGATCGATCTCCCAGAAAAAAAAATCCCATAACCAACGGAGTCGCCTCGGTGATCAAGATCGTCTCGTACGGCGGCTGGAGGACGGACTCACGAATCTGGTGATAAATCTGTCGTAGCGTGGGTGGATGAGTGAGTGAGCTATAGTAAAGGAATTGCATGTAGCATCTTGATCGATCTGATTGTTGTGTTAGGATCACCACCTTCATTCATTCCCTTGAGCGTTTAACATATTCGTTTCTGCGGATAATTAATATGTATAGATGGATAGATGAATGAATGGACGTCTTAGCATTTTTTCTCCTCGAGAACGAGCATCACATGGAGTGGTCGGTGCCTCTCCTCTCCCCTTTCCGCAATTCTCTCGAAATTAGCCATCCATCCATGGCTCTGAGGCTGACGTGTCGAGGTTATCTCGAGGTTGGAAGACAGACTAAGAGGAACTACGGTGGGAGAATAAACATCGATAGGTAGGCACCGCAATCGTGATATATGAAAGCTAGCATCAGAAATGACGATCAAATCGCTTGATGAAAGTTGGTGAGGCACTCGACCCGTCCGTCATTTCCGCTGCCACCTTTCGTACAATATTGGGTAACACGGTGAATCTGCTTGATATGATTGACATGCATCATTGGTCCGGAACGGAAGGAACAGGATCGAGGTAGACATGTTTTTGTTGACTATCGATGCTACCTCTGTGTTTTTTTGGGTTTTTCGAATCTGTGGTGTGGTAGGGCAAGGGGGAATGGGATGCGAAGTGAAGAGGAGAGGTGAAGAAGCTGCTACGACTCCAGGAACAAGTGGAGCAATACCGCTTTCTCTTGGAGTAGAGGGCGAGGGGGGAAAGAGGAAGAGACTGATCGGACGGACGAAGATTGGGCATACACAAAGGGAATGATGGTCAGGTCGCGCCGTCGGGGCTGCGTACCATCGTGCGGGTGGGGGTAGAATGGAGAGGGGATTATACGATGATCGGACAATCGTCGTCCCAGACAGAAAGGGAGAAAGGAAGTAGGGAGCGTAACAGCTACGCTTTCCACCTCATTCCCCTCTTCCTCTTTAGGACGCCCATTCGTCAACCAAGAAAGGCTTTCGACAAGCCAATTAAGAAGCACCCACAATCCCATTCCCGCTATCTGAAGAGGCCGTCCGAACGCCGATATTCAGAATCCGGCGTAGATCAGCTTCCATGTCGCGGATCTCGGTTGAGGGAATAGGAGTTACGGGAGGTTTCGGACTCGGGCTCGAAAGGTCATGTTCAGGTTCACCACCACGGACATTACCAAGGTCATTTACTCCATCGGGATTTGAAGGACCTCTGCTGCCTCTCTTATCAGGTGGACGAGGGGGTGCGGATGAAGGTTTCCGCGTCGGTGATGCGGCGTCCACAGAGGTTGGCGACAACGGCTTTATCTCTTGACGAAGATGCGAGGGCCGCGAAGGAGGTCGGCCGGAATTGCTCTGGTTGGGATTGCTGTTTTGACGACGGTGACGAGGATTGGGATGATGATTGCCTCGCGGACTGTTGTTGCCTGAGTATCGCCGATTGGGACTGGGAGTGGGACTACCCGGTGACTGCGGGTTACGCTCATTTCGATTATTACGTGGTCCTGTTGGAGGCCTGGTGGGAGTGCTCTGCGTTCGATGTGGTTTTGCAGCTGGGCTAGGCCCGAAAATGGGAGGGCCGACTCGATCGGCGGAGGGTTCGTGTTGTGATTCTGGCTGTGGATCTGATGTCTTGGGCGACGTCTGATTGTCCATGGGTGATTGAGGACCCCGTCTCAACAACGCTTTGAGAATCTCGCTCTGCTGTCGGAGTCGCTCTTCTGCTTCCAGCCGACCCAGCTCTGTCGTGCCCGGCGTGGTGTTGGAGCGTACCACCTCCGCTGGTCGGGGCGGTGTGCTGCTTGCCAACGGATAGATCGGGGGTGTCTTCGTCGGCGTGTCACCGTCCATCTCGAATGAGAACATATCTGTGGTGCCATTGTCGGTTGGCTGTCGTCGATGACGCTGAGTCGGGCTCGGTGTGACGGTCAAAGGGTTCTCTGGAAGCCGTCCAGGTCCAAAGCTATGTCGCTGCGAGGGCGAGGGTGCTGCCTTCAATGCGCGTCGATCGCCCGCCTTCTCTTCCTGATCGGCGCGAAAGAAGATGTCGAGCGGTGATGCAGCTTGTGCAGGTATAGCGCCATCTGTCGGCGGACCATCGCTTGGAGGCGAGGATGCTCGTGGTACGTCATCTTGAGGCTGTTGATCTTGTTCGTGCCGCAATCGAGCTTGAAGGCTGCGCTGCCCCGCGTTCGCCGGCACGGACCTGGACAGAAGTTTGGGCAGCGGTAGGGCTGACGGTGCCGGGGACGCATTGAAAGTTGAACCTGCAAATGCAGTCTTCACGGGCGTAACGGTAGGCTGTGGTCGGGCCATGGTGGCTGAGGAGGGCAATGTGCAAGTTGGGTCCGAAGAGGTGGATGGTTCGATGGTCGGAGAGAGTGATCGATGTTGATGTCAACGGCCGACGTGGAGCGGAGTGATGTTGTTGTCCGATGGATGAATCAGCACGCCACATGCCATATCACGTGAACTGATACCTAGCAGAGCCTCATCCGCAGAGCCGCACCTCCAGACAACCGCCGTGCGGTTGATGGTGGGGTGAACCGACCGGAACTCAGCGCCCAGGCTGCCACACGGTCTGGCAAACACTCCATCACGCTCTGAACTTGTTCTTGACGCTCGTAAAAGGTATTGCTAATATTCCAATGTCTGCAATATACTCTCAATGACAATGTTCCAGTATTTGAAATCCAAGGTCTCCAACCAGACTACGCCCGGACTTGCGGTCCAGTCTGAAGCTACGCCTACGATGGCCGACGTCGAAATGACGGACGCTCCTCCGGCCTCTTCATCGAACGCCAAGGGTAAAGCGGTTGTCCGATCCGCTCAAGGAGGTCCCGGCAGCTCAGAAATGGACAATAAGCCACGCTTTGAGGTTAAGAAGGTATGAAATATCTACGTGCTTGTGCTCAAGGAAGCTGTATTTGAAGAGCTTGAGCTGACCGAAACAGTGGAACGCTGTTGCCCTATGGGCGTGGGATATTGTCGTCGACAATTGTGCCATCTGTCGCAACCATATCATGGATCTCTGTTGGTCATATTGACGATGGCGGTATACGATCGTACTGACTGGTACAGGCATCGAATGTCAGGCGAACCAGGCCTCGGCCACCAGTGACGAGTGCACCGTGGCATGGGGCATCTGCAATGTAAGTTTCTAGATGATGGCTGCGTGACGGGTACCAGCTCTAATCATTCCCAGCACGCTTTTCACTTTCACTGCATCTCTCGCTGGCTCAAGACGCGTCAGGTCTGTCCCTTGGACAACCGAGACTGGGAGTTTCAGAAGTATGGTCGTTGAGATATGGGAAGTAGCACGATAGATGAAGAATCGAAAACATGGATCGATGCTCAGTTCAAGGGTTGTGATGAAGGAGCTGAGGACAGGCTTGAGGGAGCAACTTGTGACCATCGATCTGCGGTGGACTTCGATGTGACGAGTATGATAGCTGGTTCGGCTGTGCTCAATCGGCCGAGGGAGCAGGCTCGAGCCTCTCCGGTTCGATTTCCCACAAGCTCGGCAAAAGCTGGTCAGGCGTGGAGGTTGTCAACCGAGCCACGTGCCACTCGTAGGGTATCGGAGACAGTATTGAGATGAATGTAGGCTCCGGAAAGAGAGCCATTAACCTTCTTGAGCGTTGTAGAAGGAAATTCAAACATCATCCAACTGCACGTTCCAAGCCGCACACTATCCATCAACCGATCTTCTCTCCGTCCACCTCGATCTGGGCATCCCCTGCCACCCGCTGAACAGGTAACCATCGGACAGGATGTTGCTTGAAAAATGGCCAGGGTGGGACGACCACCAGAAAGGCCAGCGCGGTTCCTGCCAGACCGGTGTAGAGTGACAGATGAATATCTTGAGCCACCGCACCCACGATGAATGCGACAATCTGCCATATCAGATTAGCCCGAGTTGCTATCGATGTTGTCTCTCGAGTTCATTTAGCATACTCCAGCAATAGCGAGAATGGCGGTCGTCAGGAGATCAGCCAGACGCTGGCCTTCAAAGTCCTGCATTCGTCTTGTCAGTCCGGATGAAGTTCCCGATATCAAACTGAACGTACGATCTGGCCCTCAAAAGCATCGCGCACGCTCTCTAGCAATTGATCGGACATGGTTTACGCAATCCCAGCCTGACCCTGTTGTTGTTTGATGAAGACTGCTGCACCTCTCCCTAGTCAGGCCACGTCCGATGATGTTAACTATGCGTAAACATGCATATATCCTTCTCGTATCTAATTGAACATCTTCATCTTCCTATGCATTACATTTCTTTGATGTCACAGTCAGCAGCTTCCTCGGCACGTGCTTCGCGCGAATTTCTTCTCCGATTTTTCCCTCCTCGAGGCATAAAATCACTAGAAGCATCGGGTCTTCCCTTCCTCTTCACCGCATTTCACCGCTGTTGGTGTCCATTTTTCATCGCACTTCATTTTCACCTTGACGCTTTGCCACCGGCTCAGTTCATACCCGGTCTTGTCCGTCTCTGATAGAATCAGTTCGATTGACTAGACTCCTCAGTTCCAATCTCAACCTGGACGTCTTCAGTCTTCTCAACTCTCATCCATCACCTTTATCTCACCGTGGCACGCAACGGCCACTACAGCACTCTAGTCCAGATCAACACGACCGGATTGTCACTGCCTCGAACGATATCCCGTTCGAGCCAACAATTCTCATCTTCCGTTCGAGGAGAAATCTGGCGACCGTGACGCCTTCGGGCTCTTGTTCATCGAACACCACCAAGTTGGCGGGCTCTCGTCGCAGCAGCTATTCCTTCATCCGTCCCCTCCTCGGGCCAAGCTGCTGGGCCCACCGTGGAGGTGACAAGAAGCCGCCATAACTGGATTGTGGATATTCCAATGATCACACCACGCCACGTTCAGCAGCTCGATCGCCTTGATCTTCTCTCGCCGTAGCGGAGAGAGAGAAGAAACGGACATCACCACCACATTGCAGTAACTACTCCGTTCAGGCCGGTCGCATAGGCTGGCCGCCTGACCAGGCCTCGGCGTTACATTCGTCGGTCATCAGCGCATTGTTCGTTCACCGCCAAGAAAGACAAGCCAGACAAGATTGGTCGAAGGTTGTTACTTGGAAGTGAAAAAGACACTGAATTGGTTTCGAGAAACGCGCACAAGAGTCAATTCTAATAGACGACTGAGAATCGCTATAATGGACTCTCCGCCATCTGACAATCCCGAGACGCGCATGAGCACGCCGGCATCGAATCTGGACGACCATCGTTTCCAGCCATCGTCCTTGCCTAGGGCCGAGACGATGAACCGTCCGCGTCCGCGTCGAGGGACGTTTTGTTCCCGCACGAGCCAGGAGAGTGGGCAAGAGGGCTCTCAGGCGAACCTCATCCGACTCCATGTCGATATGGCGGCAGGAGATCTGGAACATGCCGTGATGGACGACGAGCAGCGCGAGCATCCCAGTGCCAATGGATCAATTCAGCAGCAGACTACACTCGATGGACCATCTGACACTCTGGGAACGGACCAGCCAACGCTTGCTCGTCGGGCGACCCTGCGGCGGGCTCGAGCGTCATCCAAGACGTCTCGCTCGAGCTCTCCTCCCAATTCGGTCGATGCCTTTGCCGATCCGCGTCGTCGAGAGCGTTCCAATACCATTGACAGCCGGGCGGCCTCAGATCTGGAGCTGCGTCCGCAGCGGACCATCTCCGGAGGGACGCAACATCGACGACCAACCTTTACCGAGGCGCCGCCCAATCCGCCCGAGACATTTCCGCTTCTGGGCTCCAAGCGTGACTCGGCCGAGGCGGATGTCTGCTTCCCACCGCCCACCGAGGACGCGGCGTCCAATGGACATGTTATCGACTTTGAAGTGCTGGAGGAGTTTGTTGCGCAGCAGGTCCATGCCGTGGCCGCCAATGGCGTCGTTCAAGATGGCCATCACTCGCCGGTGGTGGGTCGTGTCTCGCCCGGACAGAGCAGCTTCGATGTGATTGGACCCATCTTCCACCGGCCGTCGGTGCCGCAGACTGGACGCAATACACCCACGGAGCTGCCTCGAATTCCACTCAATGGGGAACTGGGCCGGCCGAAGAGCGAGGGCGTGACCAACAAGGAAGCCGAGACGCTATCGCTCAAGAAATATCCCTCGCCGGCTCTGGCTGCGGCCCGGACGGTGCCCGAGTCCGTAAACCGGTTCAGTTTCTTCTCGTCGGAGCTCGACGCGACGATCCATTGCCCGGAGCTCAAAGACCTGGTCATGTCGGACGAATCCTTCCGCGAACTGTTCGAGCTGGATCCCGAGGGCGGCGTCTGGTGGCTCGATGTGCTCAATCCGACGGGCGACGAGATCGCGGTGTTGGCTAAAGCGTTCAACATCCATCCGTTGACGGCGGAGGATATCACGACGCAGGAAACGCGCGAGAAGGTGGAACTCTTCAAGCAATACTACTTTGTCTGTTTCCGGTCGTTCTACCAGATGGACAAGACGAGCGAGCAGTATATGGAGCCGGTGAATGTGTATATCGTGGTCTTCCGAAAGGGGGTGTTGAGCTTTACGTTCGCCGCCAGTCCGCACGCCGCCAATGTTCGTCGCCGAATTGGTAAATTGCGGGATTACGTCTCGTTGAGTAGCGATTGGGTATGCTACGCCTTGATGTAAGTTCTATTTCTTCCGTTTTCCCTACCATCTAAGTTCCATTCCATCGAAACCAGTGCCTATACTACATTCATACTGAATTCGTACTGATATTTCTGATGAAGTGACGATATTGTCGACTCCTTCGGCCCGGCCATCCACGATATCGAGCTCGAAACGGACCAGATCGAAGACCAAGTCTTCATCGCGCGTCTCGACGATTCGAACCCTTTGTTGCGACAAATCGGGATCTGTCGCCGCAAAGTAATGGGTCTGATGCGTCTTCTGGGTGGTAAAGCCGACGTGATCAAAGGCTTCGCCAAGCGTTGCAACGAACAATACAGCGTCACGCCACGTGCCGAAATCGGGTTATATCTGGGTGACGTCCAGGACCACGTAGTGACGATGATGTCCAACCTCGGTCATTTCGAGAAGATGCTCAGTCGATCGCACTCGAATTATCTCGCGCAAATTTCTGTCGAGGGGATCGCCCAGGGGAATCACACGAATGATGTCCTCTCCAAGATCACGGTCATTGCGACGATTTTGGTCCCGCTTAATGTCATCTGTGGTCTGTTCGGAATGAATGTTCCTGTGCCCGGGCGTGAATCGACGACGTTGGGTTGGTTCTTTGGCATCGTGGGCTTGATCGTCGTCATTGTGTTTGGTGCGTTGCTGGTTGCGAGGAGGAAGAAGTTCATTTGAGGATGAAGAGTTGAGAAGGGATGCGTTGCTGTGCGTTGTTGTTGGTGGTGGGGAAGAATGAAGAGTTGGGATGCGTTGCTGTTCGTCGTTGGTAGTGGGGGGTTAAGAAACATAACGTTATTGGGGAAGGGAAGTGAAGAAGAGTGATACATTCGTTCGTAGATACATAGGATAGATTGGACAGAGAGACAGAAGTACACCAACAAGACACGTACAAAGTGAATGGAAGAGGATAATACGCACGAAAGAGTGAATAGGGAATGAACGGTTGTGAAGTTGAGTCTAGATGGGATTGTAGTACATGTATGAGTAGATAGGCAATGCATAGATCATAACCAGCAGAACACGGCAAGTGCACATGAACGGTATAAGTTCCCTACTTTATTTGATGACCGTCGATCTGATAGCCGGACCGTGGCACAAATCAAACAGTCAATCAGTCAACCAACCATTCTAGAAAGCCCGTTGTCCCATGCTTTTTGCAAAGCCACAGTAAGTACTCGTACTAACGGAACCCCAAGGAATTACCGTACACAGCTGTAAAGAAAAGACCAAGAGCCTTGGAAATAAATGGAAAGTGATCACAGTCTACTGTATGCTAGACCTACCCTACCAGAGCCACCTACTAATCTCAAGACATTCACAGGAATGAACAATGGTGATGATATTGTGCTTCTTAATGCGTCTCAGGATCACGGTATGATTAATTTCAACTGGTCGATCGATCGACCATCATTATTCGTTGTTGTCGTTAACCTCTCCATGAATAGATAGCTCGGTAGATACAGAGTAGACTGGGTGGATCCATTTCCTGGATGTATGTGTTACGAAACGGTATTGCTGGTCCATGTACGATAGTATTCCTACCGTATGTACCTAGGATCACTACCATAGCTGGATCCGAGGTATATTAAGGCCTCGTGCGAATATTTTTAAAACTTCTCTTCTCATGTTTCGATGAGATGCTGGATGAATGGTCGTTAGCTGGCGATAGCAGTTACAGACAAAGACGAAGTGGCAGAGGGAGAATAGTAGCAGTATCACTTTTTATTCTGTTCTGTTCTGGTCCCAGAAAATGTAGTAGAAGCACCACCGGCTAAGGAACGATAGGTCACATTTCAATCATACTCATGTTCTTTTGATGTCGCTATTCAGGACTGTAGCCGCTGCCACCACCACCCACATGCATCAATCATCCCTGGTTCTACTCCATTGACTTCTCACTTCTGCCATCGACTTCCCCCACCTGCCTACCCACTCTTCGCAGATCTCAATCTCGGTTCATGGTAATGATGATAGTGAGCATACTGCACTGAACTATCATCATCATCATCATCAGTTTTCTATACTGTTGATCAGTATAATCCTAATGAGAGGCGGAGAGGTGGAGCGCACCACCAGCACATCCCCACTTCGTGGATGCACATTGTAAATCGCTCCGTCAAGTCCGGCTTCCGTTTTTCCTCGTACGTCATCGTCACGTCCTTCCTCTGGAACCTTATCGTCTTCTGAGGATGACCGACTCGACTTGCGGTTGACTTGGCAATCTCGTCGCGGCCAGCCGTCAGAAGGAGAAGTGTCTTCGTGGTGTTGACGACTTTATCCTCTGGAAGCACGTCCTCGCGCTGCGCGAGGTGACCAAATTGTCAATCTAGATTGTCATTTACCAATTAGCACTTTATCTGCCAGTCCGGCTCGAAGAAAGTGACACCTGAGTAATGTCGGAGGGGGGACGAAAGGCAGATATTACCATCATAGAACTCATCCTCGTCATCCACCTCGGCCAGTTGTTCGAAATTGACCTTGTACCGCAAAATGGCCCCAATCCCACCGAACCCCTTCACAAACTGATTTCCTTCGCTCGACCGATCCGACACGAATTCTAGCGTGGCGCCAAAATCACGGTACTTATCAGCCAGCCATTCCAAGAACGGTTGCTGCGAGATGACCTCCATCTCTTGCCCCGTGTCTTTATCCATGAACATCTCCCGGCTCTGACTCTCTTGCAGTTTCGTCGTGTGCACGATCGCCTCACCGCCGCCAGACGGCTTGAGCGTCCAACGCGTAATGTCCAGATTCTCAAACACGATCAGGGTCTCGCATGCACCGAGCTCGAGCGCTTTCAAAGTATCGTCGATCCCGTAGCACACTTTCCCGGTATCTTGGCTAATCTCGTCAAAGTAGCTTCCGATCAGCTTCTTCTCTTGGATGAACTTGACGTTGCTGAGCGTCTCGGCTGACAAATCAATCGCCTGATTGAATCCGCTCTCGCCACCATACGAGACATCGACGACCTTGATCACTTTCGTCTGTAGCCGCTGGTCGAACATGTCCGACTGGTTGAGATCGTTCTTGAAGTCGGCGGACCCAGCAAGGATCAATCCCGCCACGTTGACCTTGTCGTTGGTGATGAAGTTTTGGACGGCCAACTCGGCCACTTTTCGAACATAATTGTGCCGTTTCTCCTCACGCAATCGAGCGAATCGCAGCGCCGACTGTCCACCACGACCGTGCTTCTTGGGTAGATCGACCGAGAACTTGTGCACCACGTCGCGCGTGTTGCCGCTCAACGTGCCGAACAGCGCACCGTTGCCGTCCATGATGATGAACCCAAACTTCTGGTCCGACTCCAGCAGCTCGCTCAACGCCTCGGTGTGGAACTTGTTGTCGCATAGATACAGCGACGTGTTGATCGGTTTGAAGGGCTCAAAATCCAAATTTATCTTGCGCTCCTTGCCTTCGGCCGTGATGACTTCGCCACAGTACACCACCAGTCCGTTCGGTGGCACCTTGTTGTACAACTTCAGCCGCTGCTGCGTCGACGTAATGGCCGACAACACCGACAGTCGGTTGACACGAGACTTAATATTCGAAGCCGTGCCCTAGTCTGATTAGTATGGTACATCTACCAGATATGTCATTATTACATACAAACTCTTCTGCCAACATCTTGGCCGCTCGCGAGACCTGGTCCTTGGGCGCTGGGGATCACCAAGTCAGCTTCACTATTCAAATCGTTCTATTCTACGATCTAGTCATAGAATAAATTGCAACTTACGAATGATGAGCGAAATCATCGATGTTCCATTGCCCCGGGCGGCCTCCAGGCGCTTGATCAGGTTCTTCACCTTCCACATCTGAATGTTCTTCTCCGCATCGTTGGCGCTCATGCTGGGCGACTTGCTGAGTTGCCCTCAGTCGACCCCAAGGGGGCGGGGAGTGGAAAGTGATAGAAGCCCTCCAAGCGTGAGGACCTAAAGTTATTTCCTTGCCCTGTATCTGAGGTGAGTTTGGAAGCTCCGCCGTGCGGTGTAGGGGATGTTGCGGTGCGACGAAGAGGCGGGGAGGAGGTGAAGGTGATCGAAGGCTTCTCTCGTCCGATTTTTGTGCGTGACTGATCCTAGAGCGTCATGACTAATCAGAACCTGTCACGTGGCCAAATTCTGCCCCTCTATAGCGTCGATGTGTGTGCCCATTCTCATGAGTCTCTAAAGTGTATAACAGTGCTTTCCCGAGTCTTAAGATTTTAGGCCCACAGTGCTCACATCAAAGGGCCGAATGGTGACTCGTTGAGATAAGCCGATAGATTCCCTGACAGCACGGATCCACGAAGCATCGTAGCTATGGCGGCTTATCAGTATTCGATATATGCACCGAACCTTTAGATCCCATTGTCATGATGATCTTCTGCAGCTGACCCCCGCCAAAGAAGCCAAAAGAACGGACGTCGTGACGCCCTCTGCCCCGCCCCCGCCATGCCGTTTCTATCCTTCGCTATCCCTACCGCCACTCTTTGACATTATTCGTCTTGTACAGTAGATTGAAGCTTGAGCAGCTTCATTGACCCAATAGTCGACGCAGTAGAAATAGCGCAAACAAAGCAGCGGCGACAATAGCCACAACTATCCCATAGCCAAGATTTGTTGACATTGAAGAGGACATCACAGCAACTGTGTTACTGCTGCGCGGCCAATGACGAATCATGGCTCGAGGAATCCAGTCACCTGGGAAGACTATCACCATGGCGGCTCTTCGCATCGTGGTTCTCAGGGCTCTGTAGGAAGCCATGCTTCCACAAACAACGGCGGTCCGGGGCGTAGACGACTGAGCGGACATCGGACAAGTCATGACACGACTGGATCCACTGGACCGAACTTGCGAGAGCGACGGTAAGCTGTTGGCGAGAGAACAGCATCAGGAATAGCCCGACTGACGCTGGCCATGTTCAGATCATCGGTTTCGGTGCGATTTGAGGCGCTGCGACATGCTGGTGGCGTCAACAGCATCGAGAACTTTGCCCGCTCCTGGCAGCGTGCGGCAGGGTTCTTTGAAGTTGCCCCGCAGGCGCCATCGTTGGTGCTCGCTGACGAGGACGACGTCTTTGCCGATCATCAACGGTCCGATGTCGAGCATATTCCTGCAACGAGGTCGCTGTTGCGTGATCAGCTAGTCGCTCATGGTTCTTCAGAGGATAATGCGGTGGCGGATCGAGACGGTGATGAAGAGGGTCCGATGCCCTCCCATGGCCCGGCGCGGAGAGGATCGAAGGTCGGTGGAGGTGGCGCCGACGAGATCTTTCGCCTAGCACCCCATCTGGCATCACCCTTCGGAGCTAGCTATGGCACCAGCTATGGCTCGTTCGCCTCGCATGCGGCCGACCATTCCATGGCCCATGCAGGCCACCTGTGGCGACAGCAACAGGAGACAGGCGTACAGCAGCCAGATAAAGAACGCGAACCGCTGCTGGTGAAGAGGGTGGAACGTGAAGATGGCAAGGTCGTCAATGTCGTGGTCGGACAGTCCACCTTGCCGCAGACTATCTTCAATTCCGTCAATGTCTTGATTGGCGTCGGGCTGCTGAGCCTGCCGTTGGCGGTTCGTTATGCCGGCTGGCTGGTGGGAATGACGTTTCTCGTGCTGGCAGCCGCGGTGACTTCGTATACGGCGACCATCCTGGCAAAGTGCCTCAACGTTGACGAGACCCTAATCACCTTTGCCGACTTGGCGTACATCTCGTTTGGCAGCAAGGCGCGGATCATCACCAGCGTCATCTTCGGTCTCGAATTGCTGGCGGCCAATGTGGCGTTGGTCGTCCTGTTCGCTGATAGTTTGTCGGCTTTGATTCCAGGATGGGGACCGGTTGAGTGGAAGATTGTCTGTGCCGTGGCCCTGTTGCCTTGTGGATCTTGAGCTTCTCCAGCGTGCTGGGAATCCTAAGTTGTTTTGGAAGTATGTTTGTGATCCGTGTTGTTGGCGCTGCGTGGCCACTGACAGACGTAGTTGTGACCATCATCTTCATCGACGGACTGATCAAACCACACGCCCCAGGCTCGTTGCGAGAACCCGCCAAGACCTATCTCTTGCCCGAGAGTTGGTCCATGTTGCCGCTAGCAATTGGATTACTGATGTGTAAGTCGTTCCAGAGGCTACCTTGAGTATGCTTCATTCTGATGATCGTCTAGCCCCCTGGGGTGGCCATAGCGTCTTTCCCAACATCTATCGCGACATGCGACATCCGCACAAGTTCAACAAGGGTCTGACCATCACGTACACCTTCACGGTATATGACCAATGTACCGATGTATCTGTTCTGGTGCTGACAGCCTTTCTCAGTTGCTGCTGGACATCGCTATGGCGCTTGCCGGTGTTCTGATGTTTGGAGAGGAAGTGCGGAATGAGATCACGTCCAACATCCTGGAACGAAGCGAGTATCCGCGAGCGTTGTCCATCTGTGTGGTTGTCTTCATCGCCATCATCCCTCTGACGAAGATTCCATTGAAGTGAGCTTGCCCGTTCCTGAGATTCTTCCAGTCTTCTCCTGCATCTGTCCTTCTCTAACGCTTGTCTTCAGCGCTCGACCAATCGTGAGCACAATCGAGGTGCTCGCCGGCCTCGACCCACGTGCCGTCTCCAACACCCAAGCTCTTGTAGGCCAATCGGGCCTGACGCGGGGGATCTTGAAAGTGACCATCCGAGTCGTGACCATGATTATCTTTGTCATCATCGCCATCCTTTTCCCCTCCTTTGATAGCATCATGGCCTTGCTCGGTTCGGCCTTCTGCTTCACCATCTGCATCATCCTGCCTCTGGCGTTCTACCTCCGCATCTTCGGAAACGACATTCCTCTGCGCGAACGCGTTCTGGATTATGTACTCATCGTCGTCTCGTCTGTCTTGGCGATCCTGGGCACTATTTGGGCCCTTCTACCTCGGAAGGTGTTTGCGCCTGGTTGATAGCCCGTGCTCGTTTGATAACCTCTCTATCTTCTATTTCTTGGCGCTTCCTCTTTGTGCCAGGCATCCTCAGCACGAACTAGCGCTCCATATTTTCGGGGGATCATAGCGTTCATCTCAGCGTCTGCTTCTAGCCCCTTGCTATAATCATCTTCTTTTATATGACGTCGACCAGCAATTGCTGCAAGAAATTCTCCTAATCTCCTTTACCTGAAAATCTTGAACCTCTATCGACCATACAACGAAGGTAACTTCGACTTTCGTCAACTGTATGACGAAGACCACCTTTACGTCCTTGACCATACAGCGAAGATCAGGATGAGGCTCCTTACTTCCGGACGATGGCAAAGTTATTCCGCTTCTTGCCTGGATTGACCTCCATTTTCTTCACCGCATACTGGTCCTGATACTTCTCCGCGTCGTACTTCCAAAGGTAGTACATCAGCTTAGCTGACTGTTTCCTCTTGATCATAGTATATCCCATGCTGATCATAATCTCTTGTAGCTTCTCTTCGTTCAAGTATCTGGAGTTGGTAATGCACGGGGCGGGCAGGACGAGGAACAGGGAGGGAAACCAAAACTTCTCCTTCGCCTCTGCTGCACGCTCTGCTTCAGAGTCTGGAGGCAAACTTTCAGATGACGAATTCCGAAGGAAGCGGGTAGTCCGTAGAAGCATCTCGCCTCGAACCAGTGGTGCCGCGACGTAATTGAGCACGAGAGACAAGGAAATGATGCCGAACTTTTCATTATCGCCTTCTTCAGCAGAAGAGCCATTCGGAAGTGGTCGGTCCATGAAGTCTTGCCGCTCAATCTGAGGATCCTGAGAATGGAGGTCGATGCGCGTCATTTCAAACAGACCCGAACGTGAACAGGCGTTGTGAGCGCTCAGGGCTCCAATTTCGAGCATCCGGGGTTTTGAACGTGCATTCTTGAGAGAGATTGCAGGAGCTTTGGTAATGTTGTGACTAGGATCAGACTCAAGCCAGTCCAGGAGAATTTTCGAGGAATCTCCACCGCGGTCGTTCGATTGGCCGCCTATACTTGCTCGCTGGTAGGTTTCCAGGCCGCCATTCTTATTGATCTCAGCCTCGAGATTCTGGACGCGCTCTGCATTATTCTCGGCGAGGGCTTTTGATCGCTCTTTTTGTAGATTGTGATGGCGACGAATCACATTCCGCGATGTCTTCGAGCGAAGGGACGAGACGGCCTTTTTTCCAAATGAAGGCGGACGGCCTGAAGAGAGACGCCCTGAAGCACGGAATTGCTTTGGGGACATTTGGCTGAAGAACGATATCGTTCGTTCTGGGTAACACCTGTCACTGCTGCTCACTCGCCCCGTTCGTCCAAGGGGTCGACCCAGGTCCCGAGCCAGGTCAGCTCCTTCGTTGCAGAAATCAACTTGCTCCACGCTTTGTTCACAGCGCCCTCTCCGCAAATCGTCTTGAATTCAATGAAGAATACATACTGCCAGGGTCGATCTGGGCTGGGCCTCGAGTGGATGCTGGTAAGATTTAAGCCGTAATTCGGAAGAAGTTTCAAGGCGTTTACCAGCGTACCAGGCTGTTCGTGATCGACGCTGAATGAGAGTAGACGCTTGTACGCCTCGCTATTGGGGTCTGCAATCCTCGCATCGGCCTCGTACGGCACACTTCTTCGAAGGACGAGAAATCTTGTGGCGTTGTCCTCCCGGTCTTCGATATTCTCAGCAAGAATATCCAGTTGATATTTTACTGCAGTGACTTTGCTAGCGATGGCTGCAGTGTGAACAGAATTTCGTGCCACCAATTCAGCAGCTCGGCTCGTCGAAGCAGCTTCGTGCAGCTCGGCGTTCGGCAGAGACTGTGTCAAGAACAGCTTGCATTGGCCCAGTGCTTGGGGATGAGAATACACATGCTGAATATCGGATAGCGAGCTGGAGGTGGAGACTCGTCCGAGAAGCCAGTGATGTATTGGAAGGCAAATCTCGCCGCAGACGACGACTTCAGCTGTCCCAGTTGACGCCGGTGATTCCGCTAAGGCATCAAGCGTGTCGACCACTGGTCCATAGGTCGAATTCTCGAATGGTACGACCCCGTGCTCAGCTGTGGAAGAGCGGACAGCTGTAAAAACGTCTAAAGAACCTCAACCTCAGCCATAGCTGGCTACTGCAAGACCGATACGTATCTGTCTACCTCGAATTGATGCTTGCGGCTCGAGTGTGTACTCAGATTCGCCAAAGTACTTGATCGCTGCCTACTTGAAGAGCAGTGAGCCTTTGCATAACACAAAAAATGTAGAGAAGTGACGCACCTGATGAGTGTTCGAGGTAGGTGCACCAAAATATGCAACAGCGCCTTTCGAAGGTGCCATTGCGAGCAACTCGTCCTCTCGCAGAAGTGGGAAAGAGCTGAGTACGGCTTTGAGAACGCGACGGTGATATCCTCGACGGGCGAACAAGGGCGGATTTATCTCCGGGTTAATCCCGACAGCCGGATAAACCCGGCCCGCTTAGGGCTAATCAGAGCCATCACCACCCACAAACCACCACTAACGTCAGCCACTTCTCTTCGTCCATTCCATATACCCTCTTCACATCGCGACAATGCCTCCCAAAGCAGAAGGCCAGAAGCCCGAGGGCAAGAAGGAGGTTGCGAAGAAGAGTGAGTTGTGTCTTCCGTCAATATTTCGCTGTGTTTGGATTTGGTGGGCGCTGTGAAGGACATGTGCAGTCCTGAGGCACGCTCAGCTGCGTTCACCTGAGATCGATCTCAGACCGCAGATGAGGAAGTGGTCAAAGACGTGACAAGAAATACTAATTCATGTGCAAATAGGTGCGAAAGGAAAAGGAAAGCCGAGCGCAAAGGCCAATGAAGCTGCCAAAGCGGCTCTTCGAGGGGTATGATATCCGCAAGTACATATCCTCCTGCGACCTCGAGCTCACGATTTGATCAGGTCAAAGGCAACAAAGTCCGGAAGGTCCGCCTTTCGACGACATTTCACCGGCCCAAGACCCTCCGTTTGTCCCGTGCCCCGAAATACCCGCGCAAGTCCATCCCCGCCCAGCCCCTCCTCGACCAGCACAAGATGATTCTGCATCCCTTGAACACCGAGAGCGCGATGAAGAAGATCGAGGAGCACAACACCCTGGTGTTTATTGTGGATGTCAGGGCGAATAAGCCGCAGATCAAGAATGCTCTCAAGAAGCTCTATGATATTGACTGCATTCGGGTCAACACCCTGATTCGGTACGTTATCTACGCAATATCAGTAGTAGATTGGGCTTTTCAAGGCTGATGCTCTATTATTTAGACCCGATGGCCAGAAGAAGGCGTTTGTGCGGTTGACCAGGGATCAGGACGCGTTGGACGTGGCGGCAACGAAGCTGGCTATTGTCTAAATCTGGGGTTGATTAGGGCAAGGGGATGGAATTGAGAATGGGCCCGCGGTGATAGTTCAATCGAAGCGTTATGGTTTAATTCTCGTCGATCAGAACTTGATTTACAAAATGGCCTTGAATTGGCGGATACGTGAAAGTTGCCCTGCGATGCGAAGTATGCCGGTTCAGCCAGATGACATCAGGCCTCATTCTTCAAGCCCCTTCCTTCCCGCCATGATTATGACCTCCACGTTGTCAGCATACAGCATCTGTCTGCCCGAGAAGTTCCTACACCCCAAACCATCCGCCATGCGACTACCAACGCGCACCCTAGGTCCGGCTCCCTCCGGTACTAATACGAAAACCAACAAATGCAGTTTCTATCCTCGGAAAATATACAAAAAGGAAGGACAGAGTGGTGATGAAACAATCTATGTCCACAGCAAACAAATGCAACCCAAGGGAGAAGGCGAAACCTGCCTGGGACAACCTCCAGTAATGCAAGGAGACACTCAATGCTCCCTATAACTGATCCCCCGTCCGTAACTTTTCCAAATGCTTCACCACCGTAAAATTCACATCCAAAAACCGATTCAGACAATTCTGAAGACACGCCTCTTCGCTTTTATCTAATTTTCCCGAGGAACTTCGTTCGGGAACGCATTTCGTGAAACATTTCCCTGTGAGGCTGTGGATGGCTTTTCAGATGATAATCTTGTCAGTCGACATGAGCCATCCCTTGTTTGCATAGGAGAATGTGGATGGAAGCTTGAGATTGGGCTCATTTCATCATGAAAGTGGTAATTCAAGGCCAAAAGGGTCGTTGTTCCAAATGAAGACTTGAGATGCGAGATATGTTTTGGTGAATGATAATATGAGATGGGACGTGACTGACTGCTCTGTACTCTGAGCTTGTTCGACTCCTTGTTGACGAGGTCGCTGAGTTCTTTTTGGTCTTGTTCATCGAGGGTTTCATGGGTTGGTTCCATTTTGGAGTCGGTTTTCGGCTGGCTCTGATGTCGAGACCACGGATGGAAGGTGAGTCCGGTGAAGGGTGGTGAATTGAGGCAAGTAGCTGCTACTGAACGGGTTTTAATGAGCGAGTAATTTAGGGAGGGTGGCAATTGGCTTAATCAGAGTCCGGTGGAGGCTGCTGGAGCTGGGCAGAGAAATTGGAGGTGATGAGGTTGACGCGATGCATCGGAGATTAGGATTCTCCGGGCTCCGCGCGAACGAGTCACGAGCAAAGCAGGTGAAGTTGCGAACGGGGGTCCTGAAACACTGTAAAACACTGTAATGAAGCGACGGTCGATGAATTTGTGGCCAGGTCTGAGTTGTGGCGACGGTTCTGCACTTGTGCTGAGGCTGCAGAAAGTGCGGCAACCCGAACTACGCTTGGAAACAGCGTCACGCTCTGTATATAAACTAATTTATCCGTCGTGTGAGAATAAAGGATCGAATCAAAACCATGAGTCGAGACGCTGTAACACGCATGGCGATCCAGTTCTCTTAGTGAGTCTCCCAATCCGATGGACCTTCTCCCCCTGTCGTTCTAGCTCCCCGATGGCAGCATCTACTTTGTCTTTGGACACAACCAAGACCATGCCGATTCCGCAGTTGAATGTGCGGGCGAACTCAGCAGACTCGATCCCTCCGGCGTCTCTGAGCCACTTAAAGACAGCGGGTAGAGGCCAAGCTGAGATATCAATCTCAGCTGCCAACTCTTCAGGTAACATTCGTGGGACATTCTCGGTCAAACCCCCTCCAGTGATATGCGACATGCCCAGAACCAGGTTCTTCTCAACCAGGGCCAGTAGAGGCTTGACGTAGATGCGAGTTGGTGTTAGCAACGACTGTCCAATTGTACTTTTACCATCCCATGGCGCTTGTGCATCATAGGCAATTCCCCGTCTCTTGATGATCGCTCGTACTAGCGAGAATCCGTTGGAGTGGATACCGCTCGAGGGCAGGCCGAGCAACACGTCGCCTTCATTCATGGCGCTGGTGTCTGGTAGGACCTTCGAGCCGCGAACTGCACCGACAGCAGCCCCGACAACATCGTAGTCGGCTCCGGAATAGAGTCCTGGCATTTCTGCCGTTTCACCGCCGATGAGCGCACACCCGGCTTGTCGACAGCCTTCGGCGACGCCTTGCACGAAGCTAGCCGCTTGATTGACGTCTAGCTTGCCGCAGGAATAGCAGTCAAGAAAGAACAAAGGCTCAGCGCCTTGCACAACGAGGTCGTTGACATTCATTGCCACCAGATCGATGCCTGCAAACATCTTAGCGGTGGGTTAATCAATCAAGACTTCGCCACGAACCAACGGTGTCGTGGTTCCCCACAGCCTGAGCGACGTGCAACTTCGTGCCTACGCCATCAATAGCTCCAACAAGTACTGGCGCTGACTCGAAGCCAGCTGCATGGAGATTGAAGGTACCACCAAAACCGCCAATCTCTGAGTCAGTACCGCTCCGCTTGGTGGACTTCACAGCTGCCCGAATTTGCTCGACCAGCGAGTTTCCGGCGTCAATCGACACCCCTGCAGCAGCATATGTGAGCGAATCATTCGTGGGCCCTGACTGCTCAAAAGCACTGGAGATGCGTAAGCATTGCTCCCTCTATTTCGGAATGAAGTTTCCTACCGATGTGCAATATCCTTTCGATACTGCATCCCATCAAACTGGATGCATTGGACGCCTTGGTAGGCTTTTTGCACCGCTTCTTCCAATGTCCGTGCTGTGGCTGTTGCAGCAATCACTCGACCTCCGGATGTTTTCAGGCTCGATTCACTCGACACGGTTCCAGCATGAAAGATTGTCACATCTGCATTGAGAACCAGTGAGAGCTGGTCAGAAGGCCAAAGAGGTGACACGTACCTTCTGGAGGCGGACTGAGTTGGATATCGGTTCCTTTGGCGTATGACCCCGGGTAGCCGCCGGCAGCCACCACCACTGTTGCCGCAAACTCTTCCCGTAGCTTGATAGTGACCGCGTCCAGATAACGATCGGTACACGCAAACATGATCTCGGCAAGATCCGTTTCCGGGCTCAACAGCGGGAGCAGAGTCTGAGTCTCGGGATCACCGAAACGGACATTATATTCGAGAACTCTCGGACCAGACCGGGTGATCATCAGCCCGGTAAACAATACGCCAATAAACGGGAAAGCTTGTTTATTTGTTAGCTTCGGAGCTCCGAATAAAACCAGCACCACAAACCTTCTCTCCTCATTCCGTCGATGGTTGGTTTGATGATCTCCTTCTCAATCTGGTCGAGAAGCGAGGGGGAGGCGACCTTTGTCGGCGCATAGCAGCCCATGCCGCCGGTGTTCGGTCCGAGATCACCGTCATAGATCCGCTTGTGATCCTGAGCTGGCGGGAGGCTCTTTACTGTGTAGCCGTCGCTGAACGTAAGGATACTCAACTCATCCCCAGTAAGATATTCTTCGATTACGACCTCATTTCCTGCTGAGCCGAACTCCCTCTTCAGCATGATGTTTCTGAGAGCTGAGTGAGCTTCCTCTTTGTCTGTCGGTATAATGACGCCCTTGCCCGCTGCCAGTCCACCGGCCTTGATCACCACATCGTGCTGCACGGAGTCCAAGTAATCCCTGGCTGATTGATAATCATTGAAGTTTCTGTACGCTGCCGTCGGGATGTTGTGCCGCTGCATGAAATCTTTGGCGAACGTCTTTGACCCTTCCATGCGAGCGGCCGCCTGGGACGGCCCAAAACATCGGATGCCAACTGTTCGGATCGTGAGTTGAGATGATGGAGACCTGATGAGGGAGTATTCCAAACCTCTACGAAAATAGTCCTCTATGCCGTCCACCAAAGGCGCCTCAGGGCCGGGCACCGCAAAGTTGATACCTCGGCTCTTGGCGAAGGTGGCCATCATTAGATAGTCATCCGCCTTGATGTCGTCGATATTGGTCACCCTTGGAGACGTGGCAGTACCTCCATTTCCTGGGACGATGTATATTCGCTCCACGTGGGGTGACTGGCTAAGCTTCCACACCAAGGCATGCTCCCGGCCGCCATTACCGATTACCAGGACGCGTAAGGACTCCATGGGAAGCGAATAAGCTGGGAGAAACTGAAAGGCGAGAGCTTGTCAAGCAACCAAGCACTTGACAACGTGTTTTCCCCCGGAGTTGTCAAACCTGGAAACTGGGAACTGGAAGCCAGCACATTGAGAAATTGACACAAAATAGAAAAGCTCATGCAAACATCAGATGACTCTTGTTCGATAGCCGAGACCAAGTGAGCACACAAACATAAGAAGAGTGGATATTTAATGCTAGTGACGGCTGGCCTCTTCAAAGCACTCCGGAACCCAGCTGTAAACAAACTAAGAGATCAAGCCTGGATAGCTGCAATAGTGACCTTCATCAGACGGACGACGACGATGAGGAAGAGTTGAATTTCCAAGATGGCCGGTCTGAAGGTGGAAGTCCTTGCGTGGGGGTTGGCTTATGCCCCACCGTCCCACATTGAAATTCAACTTCTCCCCGAACTTTGCCAAAGCCCTCACTCCACAATATAGCATTCTCTGTG
>QQTW01000432.1_pt1 | contig 26150 bp, 23 predicted proteins | sample 1904831 | NCBI WGS metagenome assembly QQTW01 (sample SAMN09435610, study PRJNA476489) | Subsurface metagenome, whole genome shotgun sequencing project. | reverse complement strand
TGAGGTAAGACGGCGTTGCGGTCAACTTTTCAATTAATACACCCATTTCAAAATAGCGAACGCTCAGTCTAATAAATTAGGCTGATTTTTCAGTGTAATTGAGGAATTACTGTTATACAACTGAGAGGAATGTACTTGCCTCAATTACAAAATGCTAAGGCGATCGCGATTATTTAAAAACCGTCCCTATTTATTCTCCGCGTGGAAGCAAATAGATTTATGGCTGCTGGGCTTGTGCGTGAGTGTAACGCTGTTTGGCGGCATTATGATTCGCAGCGCCGAATTAAACCAAGGACTTACTGACTGGTGGCAGCATTGGCTTGTAGGGGGCGTTGGCTTAACAGTAGCGATGCTGATTGCCCGGTGGCGTTACGAAAACTTACTTCAGTTGCATTGGGTAATTTATGGTTTTACCAATATCAGCTTGCTGGCGGTAACAATCGTTGGTACAAGTGCCAAAGGAGCGCAACGCTGGATTACCGTAGGTGGCTTTAATCTCCAACCATCAGAATTTGCCAAAGTTGGAGTCATTATTACCCTAGCAGCAATTTTACAAACTAAAACCGCTTCAACAATTCCAGCTTTTGTCAAAGCTTTGGCGATTACTGCCATACCTTGGGCTTTGGTATTTTTGCAACCAGACTTGGGTACTTCGTTAGTATTTGGGGCGATTACCCTGGGGATGCTGTATTGGGCAAATGCTAACCCTGGTTGGTTGATATTGCTAGTTTCGCCGCTTGTTTCGGTAATTTTGTTTAATGTCTATTTACCCGGCTGGGTTATTTGGACGATCTCTATGTGCGCGATCGCTTTTTTTAGCCTCCCTTGGAAGTGGATGGGGGGAATTAGTGCCGTTGCAATTAACCTTGTAGCTGGGGAATTGGGCAGTTTGCTATGGGGACTATTGAAAGATTACCAAAAAGACCGAATTATTTTATTTCTCAATCCCGAAAAAGATCCCCTGGGTGGGGGTTATCATTTGATTCAATCGCGAATTGCGATCGGTGCGGGGGAAAAGTGGGGACAAGGGCTAAATAACGGCACTCAAACTCAGCTTAATTTTATTCCAGAGCAACATACAGATTTTATTTTTTCCGCAATTGGGGAAGAATTGGGCTTTGCTGGCTGCATGATGGTTTTATTTGTGTTTTGGTTAATTTGCTGGCGGTTAATTCATATTGCCCGTACTGCTAAAGATAATTTTGGCTCGTTACTCGCTATTGGCGTGTTATCGATGCTGGTATTTCAAGTAATTGTCAATATTGGCATGACAATTGGTTTAGCTCCGGTAACGGGCATTCCTTTACCTTGGATTAGCTACGGGCGATCGGCAATGCTAACTAACTTTATTGCGATCGGGATAGTGGAATCCGTGGCAAATTATCGTCAACGCGCAATTAAATATTACTAAGGGTGATCGCGTTCAAGCAAACTAGGAGGTTTTAATTAATGATTGCATCCCAAAATCCCTATTTGACTCCCGATCGATACCTCCAAATGGAGGAAACGAGCAATATTAAGCACGAATATATTGACGGACAAATTTATGCAATGGCAGGCGCAAGCGATGCCCATGTTACTATTGCCGGAAACTTATTTACTTTGCTCCGCAATCATGTCCGGGGTTCGGGTTGCCGCGTCTATATTTCAGATATGAAGGTACGCATAGAATCGCTCAATCGATACTATTATCCCGATATTATTGTAAGTTGCGATCGCCGCGACCTCGAAACTTCTACTTATAAGCGCTTTCCTACGGTAATTATTGAAGTTTTGTTCGACTCTACCGAAGCTTTCGATCGGGGCGATAAATTTGCGGGAAGTTTTGGGTGTGGCTCTGCCTCACCAAAACCTTTTCAAGAAATTGATTATCAGCAAATAGAGAGCCTGCGCGAATACATTTTAATTAACACTAAGCAGCAACGAGTCGATTGTTTGCGACGCAACGAACAGTTTTTATGGATGTTTCAGTCTTACAATCGCCGCGAACATCTATCATTTCGGCTTGATAGTATTGATTTTGAGGAAAAACTAGAACTTCTTTACAAGGATGTGTCACTGTAGGTAATTTTCCAGCCAAGGCAAAGTAAGGTAATTTAAAAAAGTAACTTATAAATAAATTTATGTTATTTCCTGGCTCAGTAGTGCGCGTGACCAATACTAACGATACCTACTACGGTTTTACTGGCTTAGTTCAAAGAGTAACCGATGGCAAAGCGGCGGTATTATTTGAGGGTGGAAATTGGGATAAAATCGTTACCTTTAAATTAGCCGAACTATCTCCTGTAGAAGTCACTGGACGCAAAAAAGCAAAATAGTTAGTTTATGCGCCTTCCTCTACCACAATTTGTCACAGGCGATCGCCCCTCTCATCATATTGCGGAAGTAATCGAAACTTCTACTACCGAATTTTTGGCTCAGTGTCTCGATCCTGACGATTTGAGCTTTCCGGTTATGCCGCCTTTTGGCAGTTGGGTAAAGTCTTTAGATGAAGAATCGGGCAACCAAGTTTACGCGGTGGTTTATCACGCCACAACTATGCCCATCGATTCTATCCACCGCGCCAGGGCTTTGGGTTTGTCTTTGCAAGACTTGCGCGAACAACAACCCCAAATATTTGCCATGCTCAAAACTGAATTTCGCGCCGCGATCGTCGGTTTCAAGCAACAGCAAAGCTCTAGAAGTCCTAGCCAAGTGTATCAGTACTTGCCCCCGCGTCCGCCCCAAATTCATCAAGCTGTTAACCAGTGTCAACCTCAAGAAATTGTTGATTTTAGCGAACATTTAGATTTTTTGCGGACGCTACTGCAAGTAAATGGCGCACCAGTTGAAGCCTTAACCGCCGCCGCAATTCGCGAAATTTATCAGTTGCGCTCTGGCGATCGCCCTTGGCTAGTCAAAGCTGGGCGCACTCTTAGCGTACTCCTTAAAGACGACTATGATCGCTTAAAAATTATTTTGAGTCAAATCCACCCCTAGAGGGTTATTTTTACTAGCTTGCCTGTATTAGCTTAATGGTTTTAATTACTGACAATTAAAAATCAAGTATCAATAAAATTTATTGAGCCGACCTAACTATTTGCGTTGCTACTGCGAGAGCTATTTATGCTTCAATCTTTACAATTTCTTGCTCAAGAATCAGCTTCGCACGTCCTTGGCAATGAGCCGATTGTTCCTTTTGCAATTTTGCTTGTCGTTATTTTAATCGTGCCGATTATTTTTGAAAAGCTGCGTTTACCAGGATTAGTTGGTTTATTAGCGGCGGGTGTCGCCCTTGGTAGTAACGGTTTAAACGTACTGCAAAATGACGCACCGACAATGCAACTGCTATCAGACATTGGACTTGTGTATCTAATGTTTGTAGCGGGATTGGAAGTCGATATGGAGCAATTTCGGCGGACTAAAAATCGCTCCTTAGTATTCGGTACGTTTACTTTTTTAGTTCCTTTAATTATGGGAACAATTGTCGGGCGCAGTTTTGATTTTGGTTGGAATGCTTCAATCTTAATTGGCTCGTTATTTGCTTCCCATACCTTACTTGCTTACCCAATTGTTAGTCGCCTAGGAGCGATCGCCAATGAATCAGTAATTGTCACGATTGGCGCGACTATCTTTACAGATATTGGCGCGTTACTGGTACTCGCTATTTGCGTCGCCATTCATGCGGGCGATTTTACTGTCTGGCGCTTAATCACTTTAGTCGGTTCGCTAATCATTTACTCGGCGGTAGTTTTATTTGGCTTTGATAAAGCTGGGAAAGAATTTTTCCGGCGATCGGGCGACGAAGAAGGCAACCAATTTTTGTTTGTATTACTTGCGGTATTTCTTTCGGCTGTAGGCGCTCAACTGATTGGCATTGAAAAGATTGTTGGCGCTTTCTTGGCAGGGCTGGCAGTAAATGATGTCGTCGGCGAAGGCCCAGTTAAAGAGAAAGTCTTATTTGTGGGAAATGTATTATTTATTCCTATTTTCTTTGTCGATTTAGGTTTACTAATTGATATTCCAGCATTTATTAAGAGTATTAGTACAATTTGGCTAACTTTAGCGATCGTGAGCGGCTTAATTGCTAGTAAATTTGTTGCTGCCTTCCTCGCTAAACTCGTCTATCGTTACAAATGGAATGAAATGCTGACGATGTGGTCTTTATCTATGCCACAAGTAGGAGCAACCTTAGCAGCCACCTTAGTAGGTTACAAAGCAGGATTGTTAAATGAAGGCGTATTAAATAGCGTAATTGTTTTAATGCTCGTCACTGCAACTTTGGGCCCAGTAATTACTAGCCGAGTAGCGGTGGGTTTAGTTCCTGCAACGACAGTCTCCGAGCCTACTATGTCCGATTACGCGGATAATTATATTGCCGAACAGCGCCGATTTACGGTAGTCGTACCTGTATATAACCCCAAAACCGAACAGTATTTAATTGAAATGGCGGCAATACTGGCGCGGCAAACTTCCGGGCGAATTATACCCTTAGCGATCGCCAAATCTTCCGTACATATGAACGCGCCGCAAGTAGAAGTTGCTCGGCAAAAAAGTTGGGAAATTATCAATAATGCTGCCCAGTTGAGTCAAGAATTGGGAGTAGAAGCCGAACCCCTATTGCGAATTGATGATGCGGTAGCGTTAGGAATTACTCGTGCTAGTCGCGAGCAAAATGCCAGTTTAATTATCATGGGTTGGGGAAAACGCACGGGACTAAGATCCCGGTTGTTCGGTAATTTAATCGATAGCGTGCTTTGGTCATCTCATTGTCCTGTTGCGGTGACGCGCTTGCTAACTTCTCCCGCAGACATCAAAAAAATCTTAGTACCGATAGAAAACTTGACACCTCAAGCATTACAGCCCGTGAAATTTGCGCGGATGCTGGCATCAGCAAATAACGCCAAGGTAACTTTACTACATATCTGCGACCGCCGATCTAGTCCTAGCAAAATAGCTTGGATGAATTCCCAACTCTCGCTCCTAGTGGCTAAACTCGGTTTAGATGGGCAAGTAGAAATAAATATTACCCCTCATGATCGGATTGCAAGCGCGATCGTGGTGACCGCAAGGGAGTACGACTTAGTAGTATTGCGTTCTTTCCAAAGACGCACCAATACAGGCGTTTTGGCAATTAGCGATGTCAATACCGAGCTAGTTACAGCTTTGACAGGTTCAATTGTAATGCTTGGCGAACCCCAACCCGTAGCCAATGCCGTTGCTGCCGTTCCTAGCCAATCGCGTAAGGCGATCGTTTAAAATCGCTCTACCACAAATTTTTAAAAAACCCGTGCATTTATACAGAATGTCTGGTAATTTGCTAGTTAACTTAGACAAAGTTTAACGAAAAGAGAATTTATTGTTGCTTAAATAACAATCGACCAATCTTCTTGTTAACTTTGCTAAAAACGATTGTACCTATGTTACACAAGAGTTGCGCTATAGCAATTAAAAAGCAATAGCTTGGACAACAAAAGGGCTATATCGCGTTTTCCACACAACTTTATATGACTAGCGAATTATGAGAATTTTGGTTACGGGCGGTGCGGGATTTATCGGTTCTCATCTAATCGATCGATTAATGAACGAGGGGCACGAAGTCTTATGTTTAGATAACTTTTACACAGGTCACAAGCGCAATATTGTGAAGTGGCTAGATCATCCTTACTTTGAACTTATCCGGCATGATATTACCGAACCAATATGTTTGGAAGTAGACCAAATTTATCACTTAGCCTGTCCCGCTTCACCCGTTCATTACCAATTCAACCCAGTGAAAACAGTTAAAACAAACGTCGTGGGAACTTTGAATATGTTGGGACTAGCCAAACGGGTGAAAGCTAGATTTCTTCTAGCCTCAACTTCCGAAGTGTATGGAGATCCAGAAGTTCACCCCCAAACAGAGGACTATCACGGAAATGTTAACCCCATTGGTATTCGTAGCTGTTACGACGAAGGTAAGCGAGTTGCCGAAACGTTAGCTTTTGACTACCACCGTCAAAACGATGTAGACATTAGAGTAGCGCGGATTTTTAACACTTACGGCCCGCGAATGCTAGAAAATGATGGGCGGGTAGTCAGCAATTTTATCGGGCAAGCTTTAAAAGGTATTCCACTAACGGTCTATGGAAAAGGCTTACAAACCCGCAGTTTTTGTTATGCCAGCGATTTAGTAGAAGGATTGATGCGGTTAATGAATGGTGACTATATTGGTCCGGTTAATTTGGGCAATCAAGACGAATATACAATTTTAGAACTGGCAACAGAAGTCCAAAAGCTAATTAATCCCAATGCCGAACTTCAGTTCGAGGCGTTGCCTCAAGACGACCCCCGCCGTCGTCGTCCAGATATTACCCGAGCTAGAACCCTACTGAATTGGGAGCCAAAAATTCCCTTAGTAGAAGGATTAAAGCTGACAATAGCAGATTTCCGCGATCGCATTCCATCTTTAGTTCCCCATTCATCGGTGTCTTAGTTTGACTAAAAAGTTGAAGATCGGCCACGCCAAGCTTTTGGCTTTTTAAGGGCTAATCTTCAAACCTAATACTCTCTAATACTTTACTGGACTCATTTATGTATGCGTCCTCATAACTTATCAAAGGATCGAAAACTATGCGTGTTTGTGTAATCGGTACGGGATACGTCGGCTTAGTTACTGGGGTTTGTTTAGCTCATATCGGTCATCATGTCATCTGCGTTGACAACAATGAAGAAAAAGTCAAGTTAATGAAGGCTGGGCAATCGCCAATTTTTGAGCCGGGATTGTCAGAAATTATGCAATCATCTAGCCAATCTGGGCGGTTAGAGTTTACAACAGACTTGGGTGCAGGAGTCGCCCACGGAGAGATTTTATTTATCGCCGTAGGTACGCCCCCCTTACCCACCGGAGAAAGCGATACTCGCTATGTAGAAGCGGTAGCCCGTGGAATTGGCGAACACTTAGATGGGGGTTATAAAGTGATCGTCAACAAATCCACCGTACCTATTGGTTCGGGTGACTGGGTAAAAATGATCGTTCAAGGTGGAGTAGTAAGTCGTCAGCAAGCCTTAGTCGGTGCGGGCAATGTTCCCAACGAACAAACGGCAAGCGATCGCATTGCGGGGTTTGATGTAGTTAGCAATCCCGAATTCTTGCGCGAAGGCTCGGCAGTGTACGACACCTTCAATCCCGATCGCATTGTTTTAGGTGGCAACAATCCTAAAGCGCTAGACATGATGCGAGAACTATACACCCCAATTATCGATCGTTCTTTTGCCACCGATCCGTCACTTCCGGCTGTCCCGGTACTGGTTACAGATTTAAGTTCGGCGGAAATGATTAAGTACGCTGCTAATGCTTTTTTGGCAACTAAAATCAGCTTTATTAACGAAGTTGCCAATATTTGCGATCGCGTGGGCGCGGATGTCACGGAAGTTGCTAAAGGGATCGGGTTAGATTCCCGAATTGGCAACAAATTTCTGCAAGCGGGCATCGGTTGGGGTGGTTCTTGTTTCCCCAAAGATGTCTCGGCTTTAGTTCATACAGCAGACGATTACGGCTACGAAGCCCAGCTACTCAAAGCAGCAGTCAGCGTCAACCAAAAACAACGATTGATTTTGGTGGAAAAACTGCAACAGGTACTCAAAATTTTGAAGGGTAAAACGGTGGGCTTACTGGGATTGACCTTCAAACCAGATACCGACGATATGCGCGACGCGCCCGCACTCAACTTAATCGAGCATCTCAACCGCTTAGGGACTACCGTTAAAGCCTACGACCCGATTGTTTCGCAAAGTGGTCTGCGCGATGGCATTGCTGGGGTGCTAGTAGAGACTGATGCCGAGCGCTTGGCGGATGGTTGCGATGCTTTGGTGCTAGTTACTGATTGGCAGCAGTTCCGCCATCTAGACTACGTTAAAATGGCAGGCTTAATGAATCATCCGGTATTAATTGATGGACGCAATTTTCTCGACCGGGAAACATTAATCCAAGCCGGATTTAGATATGTAGGAGTAGGACGCTAAAAGATTAGAACTTGTGGTTTCAACCCTAGGCGGGCTGAAACCTAGTCTAATAGCTAAAGTCGGCTGAAGCCGACTGGAAAAAATTTAGACTTTTGCCAGAGGTCTATTAAAAAGATGAGGAGTATTTGCTCCTCATCTTTGTTTTAAGGAGCAATGCGTCGGGTAAAATTCTGCCAGCCCAATCCCATTAATATTAAAACTACACCAAGCAGCCATATTTGCCGCTCTACCCAAAAAGCTAGAAAGCCACAAGCAATTAGTCCAATCCAGGCAAGCCATCTAGGATAAAGGCGTTCCTCGGTAGGTATTTGCAAAGCTGCCAAATTAGTAATTGCATAGTAAATCAAAACGTTAAAGGCACTAAAAGACCAAGTAGTTTTGACATTATTACCTAGTAAAACTATCAACGCGATCGCACCGCCTACAAATATCACCGCTAAATCGGGTGTTGCTTGCGAATTTAAACGTGCTAAAATTCCTGGCATATCTCGACGGCGTGCCATCGCCAGAAGTACGCGAGATAAACCCAAAATTAAGTTAAGCAGCACTCCTACCATGGCAAACATCGCCCCAATTGCCAGTATTTGACTACCGCCCCCAACTCCAAGAATGCTAACTACTACTTGCAAAGGCGCAGCTTGTCCGTTTGTGGCATTACTAAGTACCTCTGCCCCTACCGCACCTACAGAGGAAGTCGCAACTAGCATATACAGCAGCATAGTAATTGCAATTGTAATTATCATTGCTTGAGGAATAGTATTTCTAGGGCTTCGCGCTTCTTCTCCTAGTGTAGCAATCCGTCCGTAACCCGTATAAGCGACAAACATTAAGGCGCTACCATGCAATACCCCGCCAATTGATTCGGGAAAAAATGGCACGAGATTTTTAGTTGCCACCACAGGCAAACTTACAGCAATAAAAAAGCCCAGTGAAAGTAACGCAACAGAGACGATCGCAATATTTACTAAGTTAGAGCGCCGAATTCCACTCAAAACAACCCCAGTTAATACTACGACTAAAGCTATTGCTGTCGGGATAAGTAGCCCGCGATTGCCTAAATTACTTGCATTGAGCAAGTAGCCCGCAAAACCCAAAGCTGCCGTTCCCGCCGAAGCAGTTTTTGCAAGTAAAAACATCCAACCTGCGGTAAACCCCAAAGCCGGATTGAGATATTTGTAGCCATACTCGTAAGTTCCGCCACTAACTGCATGATTAGCTGCTAGTTGAGCGCTATTTAAACCATTACAAGCAGCGACGAGCGCTGCAATTGCGACCGATAAAATTACCGCCGCGCCCGCAACGCCCGCAGCAATGCCAATGCTTACAAATACCCCAGTCCCAATAATTGAACCTAGACCCATTAGAGTAGCGCCAAGAACTCCCAGTTCTCTTTTGAGTGGAGGTAATGGCGTTTGCTGCGAATTCATAATTGCTTATGCTTGCAAGACCCTTTTAGGATGCCACAACTAAGAGAAAGGAAACATTAAAACTCTTGCATAAGTCCGCGATTGGGGAGACTAAGAGACAAGGAGAGTAATTGGGAGGAAAAAGATGCGATCGCTAACTTTTTTGTGTTTAATTGCCTTCTTGAGCTATAAGTTTACAAATAAATGCTTTACTTAGGGACTATTAGGTATGCGCTCGATTTGGGCGTAGCCGCTAAAAATTAACTGTTTTCCCTGGGTTTCCAAGCGATTAATCCGCAGCGTTACGCCATCGAGATCGAAGCGATCGAGATCGACCATGTTATCTAAAATTTCTGCAAAAGCGATCGCCAAGGAGTGAGATATCTCTTTTTGGGCTTCGGGCGCAAGGTCTGTTGTAAATTGCGGATTGTTAAATGCTACCCGCCGCCGCCGCTCTACGGCTAAAGTTGCCGTCATGCTAATTGGAACTAATTCGTCGCTGTTTAGGTTGGCTTTTGCCAATATTTTGACTTGGTTGTTGGGCAAAAGTTCGACTTGGACATCGCTAAACGAAACAGGCTCGCCCCCGGATAATTCCGTCAAACTAGGCAATTCTAGGTTAAGCAAGCGTTTTTTCACTAACTCGGCATTAAAGGCATGGTTTATACCTGCTTCCGATAGTTTTACTTCTGCCACTGCTTGAGTTGGCTGCTTTAAGGTCAGTTTTCCGCCCAGTACCGAGCTAAAATCTAAGGCCACGGCATCGGTTTCAAACGACATCTCATCTACTAAAAAGTCTTTGCGGATCGCCAAGCCTCGACCGCTCATTTTGAAACTGTCTATACTGCCCTGTAACAACTTGCTAGAAGGGTAGCAGCGTACAGAAACTTCTATTGACTCGCTTTGAGTAAACAGATGACGAATGGTTTTGCTGGCAACGCTGTTGAGCATTCGCTCTCCCCAATCAGTGCCAGTAGAAGTGGTTGAGCCAGTAAGTCCAGCGAACATCTTGTCTTCACTTTGTAGAAGTTCTCTATACTTTTGTAACAAAGTGTGAACAATTCGGCAACCAGTTGTCCATAAGTCGTTCTGACAAGAGCTATAAGATTAGCTTTTTTGAGGAGGGAAGACAAAAGGATCGGAGCGATTTTTGCTCCAGCTTCAGAGTTCAATAGGGCGATCGCCCTAGTATACTGCAAATATTTAAATTAAAAATAAAATATCTTTAATTAGTTAAAAAAACAGTAGTTACTAGGGAATTATAACTTTAATTTTCTAGTTAACTATTAATTAAACCTAAAAATCTATATCTCAACTATTTAATTAGATTCTGTTAAATTTGAATGGTTCTTTAACTATTTAAAACCATGTCAGAATCATTATTTTCTGATGCCAAACAACGACTAGAACAAGCATTAAAATATATTTCAATTTCTGAAGATGCAATTGAACACTTAAAGTTTCCTAAAGCCAGCTTAACAGTATCAATTCCGGTGCGGATGGATAACGGTTCGTTACGCATTTTTCAAGGCTATCGGGTGCGCTACGACGACACGCGGGGGCCTACAAAAGGCGGCATTCGGTTTCATCCCAACGTTACTTTAGAAGAAGTACAATCACTGGCATTTTGGATGACTTTTAAATGCGCCGTTCTCAACTTACCTTTTGGCGGCGCAAAAGGCGGGATCGCGCTCAATCCCAAAGAATTATCAAAAATGGAATTAGAACGCCTGAGTCGAGGGTATGTAGATGCGATCGCAGATTTTATTGGCCCAGACATCGATATTCCCGCTCCAGATGTTTATACAAACCCGATGATTATGGGCTGGATGATGGATCAATACAGTATTATTCGGCGGCAAATTACCCCGGCTGTAGTGACCGGAAAACCCGTTACCATGGGCGGTAGCTTGGGCAGGGATACCGCCACTGCCACCGGAGCGTATTTTGTCATTGAAGCTATTAAGCAACTATTCCGGTCTTCTCCTCAAGATACTACCGTCGCCGTTCAAGGCTTTGGCAATGCTGGGGCGCACATTGCGGAATTGCTGTTTAAAGCTGGTTATAAAGTAGTGGCTGTTAGCGACTCTCAAGGTGGTATTTATACCAAAAATGGTCTAGATATTCCTAGTATTCGGCAATACAAAGAAGCCCATCGGGGGATGAAAGCAATTTATTGTAGAGGCACGGTTTGCAATCTAGTAGACCATGAAATTTTGAGCAATCAAGAACTACTGACCTTAGATGTAGATATATTGATCCCCGCCGCTTTAGAAAACCAAATTACTGAAGTAAATGCTAGTGATATTAAAGCCAAATTTATTTTTGAAGTTGCCAATGGTCCGATTAATTCGGCAGCAGATAAAATACTCGATGGCAAAGGAATTTATGTATTTCCTGATATTTTAGTTAATGCGGGAGGCGTGACAGTTAGCTATTTTGAATGGGTACAAAATCGGAGCGGTCTCTATTGGACGCTTGACGAAGTAAATCAACGCCTAAAGCAAAAAATGGTAGAGGAAACTAAGCAAATTTGGCAAATTGCCCAGCAGCAAGCAATTTCCTTGCGTACCGCCGCCTATATACATGGTTTAAATCGCTTAGGAGAAGCTATCGACGGTAAAGGGACGCGAGATTATTACCTCAATGGCTGACGGACGGTACTTTAATTGTGGCGATCGCGTTCTGAAAGGGCGATCGCATTTTCTGACTTGTCCATTGTTTTGGTACTAAAATCTAAAAAATCTTCTGCCTGCATAATTTCGTAGAGATTAACCTTTGCTTCTACTAGGCAAGCGTGACCGCTATAAGGTAGCACGACCATTTTGGCATCCGGCAAATTTTTGACTAAGTATCTAGCTTCCGTTACCGATGGTAAGAGACGATCTAAGGCACTAGCAACTAATAATACTGGTTGAGTAATGCGCTGCAACTGAGCAGTATCAACATCAAACTCTTTAATCAACGACAGCCGCCACAGAACAGTTCGCGGCGGTACTAAACGCATAGTTTTGAGCAAATCTTGGCGAATATTGCGCTCAACTAACCCCAAAGAAGCTAAAAACGGCAATAAACCCAAGGCGCTAAATTCAAAAAAACAGGGTGGAACTAAATAAACTAGCCCCGATGCCCAATTTAGCCAAGGGCGACGATGAAACGCTGAAGCTGGATTAACTAAAATAATTCTATTAAATAATTGCGGTACTTTTAGCGCCACTTTTAGCGCCAAAGCTCCACCAAAAGACTCGCCGCACAAATAAACTAATCGGTGGGGATTAATTTTTAGTTCGCCTTCAATTAAGTTGATAACTTGCTCGCTCAAAACATCCCAGCTACTTAAATCGTTGGGTGGAATCATCAAACAGCGCACGTCAAAGGCAACCTCCAAGCCAGCAGTTTGCGTTCTTAGGAGTTGTCCCGTTCCATCCATCCCCGGCAAAAATATAAATAGCGGGTATTTTGGCTGTAGCCGTTTGGGAGTTAGGAAACAAGGCTGGCTTGTAATTTCTGGCATTGTCTTAACTTAAATTGTTAAAGTTTAAGCGGATTTAATATTTTCAAATTATCAGGCTTTTTATGGGAGTTGACTAAAAAAATAATTTTAATCGCTGTGAAAGTGCGATCGCCATTTAATAGTAGCCTTGGCGTAAAAGCTCGGCAATTTCTGTTTGACAAGTATTTGTTAAGTCCGCCACTACAGATTTCGCTTGTTTACCTGGGTATTGTTGCCGCATTAGGGGCGTAATTCGGTGAGGACGACCAATTAAAACTGCAACGCGACGATATATAACCAGTGGATGCCAACCATTTTGATTAAACAAAGGTTCTGTTGGGTCAAACAAGCTCAGTAACCTTAAGGGAACGGCGGAACTTATTGTTTCTGCGATCGAAGAAATCGCTACGGGTAAAATAACTAAGTCTTTTACTGGATTGATATCGCTTCCTGCATTGGCTCGTAGCGCCAAGTGAGCAAATCCGCGTTGAAACGTATTAATACTGTTTGGTTGGGTAAATTGTACCATCGGTGTTGTACCTTCAGGAAATACCCCTACGACTTGGTTTGCCTGCAATAGCTGTAAAGCGCGTTGAAAAAATCCTTGTTGGCTAGAAGGAGCCGCATCCAAAGGAAAACAACCTAGTTGTCCTGTGACGATTTCCCGCATCACTGGCACTTGACCCATGTAGTGATGGCAGGCAAAGCGAATTGGTCTTTCTACTGCTGCCATCAATATTGGTGCATCCATAAAGCTGCGGTGATTGCTCACTAATAGCACTGGGCTATTTCGGGGAATTCGGTCTTCGTAGTAGCGAAATATTTTCGTGCCTGTAGCTGCGAGGAAACCATGAGAAATCTGTTGAGGGCTATTTGCATTGTTCATGCGTTGCAGATATTGATTTATGATAGTGAAACTATTTGTATTGAGTGCTGACCTAGTTTAAATACCCGACTATTGGTAGATCCTAAGAAACTTAGGCTGGACTCATCTGCATATTTTTGTGCTATTGCTTATAAATTTTATATTTTTTAATACAATTTTAAACAGTATCTTAGGGTGTAAATAGCTCCATTGCTTGTATTGTAAAAGTTATCCGTTGATTTGGTTATATAATCTTTGCAATAACCTTTACAAAAGGTTATGAAAATATGTACACACATTTTCTGATATATGATATAGAAAAGCTTTTAATATTAAATTAAAATTTGATGGATTTTTCTAGTCAAAGGCAAGAAACCTTTGCTGTTACAACACCGCTTTACTATGTAAACGATTTACCTCACGTAGGTAGCGCTTACCCAACGATCGCTGCCGATATTTTGGCGCGGTTTGAAAGAATGCGCGGGAAATCCGTACTATTTATTACTGGTACAGACGAACACGGGCAAAAAATTCAACGGGCTGCCGAGAGCAAACACAAGTCACCGCAAGTTTACTCTGATGAAATTTCTAGCAGCTTTATTGCCTTATGGCAGCAGCTAAATATACAGTACGATCGCTTTAGTCGGACGACCGCACCCAATCATGAAGCAATTGTTAAAGAATTTTTCGGGCGGGTGTGGGATAAAGGCGATATTTACAAAAGTCAGCAGAAAGGTTGGTACTGCGTTGCTTGCGAAGAATTTAAAGAAGAAAGAGAACTTTTAAGCGACTATTTTTGCAGCATTCATACCAACAAACAAGCAGAGTGGCGAGACGAGGAAAATTACTTTTTTCGATTGTCAAACTACCAGAGTAAACTTGAGGCATTTTATCAAGAACAACCAAACTTCATTGCCCCTCAAAGCCGCCGCAATGAAGTTTTAAACTTTGTAGCCCAAGGATTGCAGGACTTTTCAATTTCGCGAGTGAATTTAGATTGGGGTTTTCCCGTACCTATAGATTCTAGCCATACCTTATATGTTTGGTTCGATGCCTTGCTTGGGTACATCACAGCTTTACTCGAACCGGGTGAAGATCCAACTTTAGCTAATGCTTTAGCTAAATGGTGGCCTATAAACCTACATTTGATTGGTAAAGATATACTGCGTTTTCATGCTATTTATTGGCCCGCAATGTTAATGTCCGCAGAATTAGAGCTACCTAAATTAGTTTTTGGGCATGGCTTTTTAACCAAAGACAACCAAAAAATGGGTAAGAGCTTGGGAAATACCCTAGATCCGGTTGCTTTAGTTAGTCAGTATGGTTCGGACGCTGTTCGTTACTACTTTATTAAGGCTATCGAATTTGGTAAAGACGGAGATTTTAGCGAAACTCGGTTTGTAGAAACGTTGAATGCAGACTTAGCCGATAACTTAGGGAATTTGCTTAATCGAACCTTAAAAATGGCGCTGAAGTATGGCTATACTAGCATTCCAAATCTTACTTGTGAAACTATAGCTAAGGATAATCCCTTAAAGATTGCGGGGGTGACTTTAGGGGAAAAAGTCGCCGCCGCTTACGAAAATCTAGCTTTTAGTCAAGCTTGCGAACTAGCCTTAAACTTAGCTAGAACTGGAAACAAGTTGATCGACGAACAAAAGCCTTGGGCATTGTATAAAGAAGGCAAACAGCAAGAACTAGAACAGGTGTTGTATTCTGTTCTAGAATCAGTAAGATTAGCAGCTTATTTGCTATCTCCAGTTATTCCTAATATTGCTAACAATATTTATCAGCAATTAGGATTTAAAACAAATTTTAACGATAAAAATGACATTTTTGATACTGTACCGTTTTCCAGCCATGCTAGTTGGGGAACAATAAGTTACCCACAAAAATTGGGAGATCCTTATCCTGTATTTAAAAGCCTAGAACTAAATTAAGTAGGTTAGTATTCAATGTACTTTTCTATATTGTCTAGTTTTTGTACTGTTACTTTATAGGTATTTAAACTACCAAATAAGTAAATAACATAAAAAAATAGAAACTTTTTTTGATAAGCATCGAGGCATAAAAAATGTTGAATAATTTTGATAAAAGTCCAATTTTTACACCAGAACAAGTTTTAGAAAATAGAGGTCGCGTAGCTATTTTTATTGATGGCTCAAATTTGTTTTATGCAGCTTTGCAATTAGGGATTGAAATAGACTATACAAAACTATTGTGTAGGCTAACTGGGGGATCGAGATTGCTGAGATCGTTTTTCTATACGGGTGTAGATAGAACTAACGAAAAACAGCAAGGTTTCTTGTTATGGATGCGGCGCAATGGTTATAGGGTAATTGCTAAAGATTTAGTACAGCTACCCGATGGTTCAAAAAAAGCCAACTTAGATGTTGAAATTGCTGTAGATATGATGGCGTTAGTAGATTCTTACGATACCGCCGTATTAGTTAGCGGTGATGGAGATTTGGCGTATGCAGTCAACGCTGTAAGTTACCACGGGGTGCGCGTAGAAGTAGTTAGTTTAAGGGCAATGACTAGCGATAGTTTAATTAACGTAAGCGATCGCTATATTGACTTAGAACAAATTAAAGAAGATATCCAAAAGACATCGCGCTCTCCTTATACCTATCGCCCCTTATCTAGTCTAGGATTAATGGAACAGCCGGAAGATGGAACTTTAGACATTATCAAATCATCCGATGACTAGAGCTAGAAAACTTAAGCATGAATTTTAATTGTCATTTTCCCTGGGTTAAATGGCGACACTTAGCCGCATCCTTAATTGGTGCGGGTTTAATAATGGGCGCAAGTGGCTGTAGCGGTCAAAATTCAACAAAAGAAGCCTCTCCAGACCCCTCCTCAACTCCAGCAACGCAAAACGAACTAACGTTTAACGATGTCACTTTAGAGCAAGCCGACGAACAAGGACGACCAGTTTGGAAAGTCCAAGGAAAACAAGCAAATTATAGTCGAGAAAAAAAAGTTGCCCAAGTACAGAAACCATCCGGCGAACTATTTGTTGATGGCAAAGTTGTCTATAAAATTAGCGCCCAACAAGCCCAAATAGAGCAGAACGGCAAACAGTTGTTTTTAACTGGTCAAATTGTAGCGACCGATACAGTTAATGGCGTAGTCCTGCGCGGGAATGAATTAGAATGGCGACCGAAGGAAGATTTGCTAATTGTCCGCAAGCAAATTAGAGGAAATTATCAACAAGTCCAAGCGGTAGCCCAAGAAGCACGAGTCAATAGCCGCTCGGCGCGAGTAGATTTGCAAGGTAAAGTAGTAGCCCAAGCCAGCGATCCCGCCTTGCAGATACGAACTACTCACTTAATTTGGGAAGTAAAGAAACAAACCTTAATTGGCGATCGCCCAATTGAAATCGACCGCTATAAAGGTAAAGTAGTTAGCGATCGCGCCACCGCAAACGGCGCAAATGTCAACTTAAAAACTAAAATCTTGACACTCCAGCCCAAAGCTCAAATAGTTGCAACGGAACCACCTTTGCAAATAGACAGCAATTCTTTAACTTGGGACTTGAACGCTCAAGTTGTGACATCAAATCAGCCCGTAAAAATAGTTCATCGCCAGCAGCAAGTAACAACAACAGCTAACCAGGGAAGGATGAATTTAGACAATGAAATTGTCCATTTAACGGGCAATGTGTACGCAAAAGGGCAGCGCCAACAATCGCTCAACTCTCAAAAGTTGACTTGGTACTTGCCGACGCAATTAGTAGAAGCGGAGGGCAACGTAGTTTATCGCCAAGTAGAACCGCCGATAAGTTTTACTGGGGAAAAAGCTGTAGGTAAATTGCAGGAGCAAAATATTACCGTTAGTGGTGGACGAGTAGTAACTAAATTTATTCCTTAACCCTTGTACATAATTTCATTGCGCCTAGCTGCACCCAAAGGTTGAGAATTGCGCTCTAGAAGGCGGGGAGTAAGTGCGGCGGGGAGAATGGGAGCAACTTGTAACTGCTTGAGCAGATTTTGCAACAGTCGATCTTGCTCGTTGCGGAAGCGTTCTATAGTCGAACCGCGATTAATAATAGCAAACCATACCAAACCGCGACTTTTTGTGGGCATGACTCCCGCTAAAGCGCTGACATCGTTCAAAGTACCCGTTTTGATTACCATATTTAAGGGAATTTGCCGAGTTAGTAGTGTCCCCCGGCGATCGCGTCCCGATACTGGAAATAAGTCCGCAACCGAAAGCTGGTAGGGCGACAGCCGTTTTTGAACTGTCATCAACATCGCACACGCGGCTCTAGGGGAAATGCGATTTTCTACCCCCAATCCCGAACCATTGACTAGCTGAATTTCTGCCAAGGGTACGTTAGCCGCCTGGGCGGCTTTTTGTTGGACGACTTGCGCTCCTCCCAGCAAATAAGCCAGCATTTCTGCCATTTCATTATTGCTGTAAACATTCATCTCTTTGAGAATTTGGGCTAGGGGCAAAGAATGGTGGCGTACTAGCAAGATTTGTTTAGGGTTAATTATTTGGGCTAGTTGTACTGTCCCCGAAATGGCGATTTGAGGGCGGGGAGTTCCGGGGGGTAGAGTTAAATACTGATTTTCAATGGTATTTGACCAATTATCAGCATTAAAGGCTTGTTTTAATAACTCTCCCGAAGCTAAGGGATTGAAGTTGTAATTCATGGCAAAATTGCCCGCAATTATTAAGTTTCCTTGCACGCGATTGATACCCATAGATTGGAGAGTATTACCAAGAGAAATCGCTTCTTCCCACACAAACAAGGGATCGCCGCTACCTTGAACGATTAAATCCCCTTGTAATACGCCCTGAGAAATTGTCCCCGTGGTACTGACTGTCGTGGCAAATTGATAGTTTGCGCCCCAAGTGCTTAGAGCCGCCAACGAAGTAGCAACTTTGGTCAAAGAAGCTGCAGGTAGAGGTACGGTACCTTGATGGTTGGCTAGTAAAACCGGGCCCGATTGTATCCATACACCTTGTTGTGACTCTACTCCAAGGGTTTGCAGCGATTTTATATATTGCTGGACGGTGGTGGCGGCAATTGTCGAGCGATCGGGCGCTAAAACCAAACTAGGGCTGCTTTGCAACGCCAAAACTTCTAATGGATCGACTCTAGCAACTTTTACCCCAGCCCTATCTAGCCACAAAGAAACTAATCCCGATCCAAATAATTCCAGCATTTTTATGTATTTATACTTGCGTAAGTTACAAAAGAGAGCGTTTGATACCAAAATTTTGGCAAATAAATCCGAGCTATTTGCCAAATACTTTCTCACTGTCTCACCAAATCAGATTAAGATTGCTAGTTAGATGGAAAGCATCTGGTAAAATTTTGAAGGTTTCTAGAAATTTTAATCAATGGGAGCTACTCGCGCACGGATCGCAATTGATGCCATGGGTGGGGATCATGCCCCCGCCGAAATTATTACAGGGGCGCTGCGAGCAAGGGAAGAATTAGATGTAGAAATTCTGTTGGTGGGCGACCCCCAGCAAATTAAAGCTCACCTCCCGCAGCAAACTAATTTTGGGCAGTTGGAGATTGTTCCAGCCGAAGGAACAATCGAAATGCATGAGGAGCCTTTAAGCGGCATTAAGCGCAAACCCAAGGCTTCAATTAACATAGCGATGGATTTGGTCAAGCAGCAACGAGCCGATGCGGTAGTCTCCGCCGGACACTCTGGGGCAGCTATGGCAGCCGGATTGTTGCGCTTAGGACGATTGAAAGGTATTGACCGCCCAGCTATTGGCGCGGTGCTACCGACAATTGCCAGTAAGCCAGTCATAATTTTGGATGTCGGGGCAAATGTGGACTGTCGCCCAAAATTCTTGGAGCAGTTTGCACTTATGGGATCGGTTTACAGCCAGTATGTCCTAGGAATTGATAATCCCCAAGTCGGTTTGCTAAATATCGGTGAAGAATCTTGTAAGGGTAACGACCTAGCACTTCGCACCTACGAATTGCTAGAAAAAAACCCGCGAGTTTCGTTTATTGGTAATGCGGAAGGACGGGACGTACTTTCTGGGCGCTTTGACGTGATTGTCTGCGACGGATTTACCGGAAACGTACTTCTAAAGTTTGCTGAAGCTGTAGGCGAAGTAATGCTGCAAATTTTGCGGGAAGAATTACCCCAAGGATGGCGCGGACAAATCGGCACAGCAATTCTAAAACCCAATTTAAAACGGATTAAACAGCGCGTAGACCATGCCGAACACGGCGGCGGGTTATTACTTGGAGTTGCGGGGATTTGTATTATCAGTCACGGTAGTTCTCAAGCTCCATCGGTTTTTAATGCTATTCGTTTAGCAAAAGAAGCAATCGATCATCAAGTTTTAGAACATATTTCGTCCCAAAATGGTAGCAAAAAGCAAACGTCTGTTAGCAGTAGTGAAGCAAATAGCGATGAGTAAGGCATAAACCAAATTTATCCTCTTAGATCCAGTTTGCACTTCACCATTGGAGAATAATTTTGCAAAATTTAGGCGTAGCAATTACGGGTAGTGGTTCGGCAATGCCTGCAAACTGCTTAGATAATGAAACTCTAAGCAAGTTGGTAGACACTTCGGATGAATGGATAGCCTCGCGCACGGGAATTCGTCAAAGAAGATTGGCGAGTTATTCTCAGTCGGTTAGTGAAATTGCGGCTACGGCGGCAAATAGCGCGATCGCTATGGCAGGAATTTCCCCCCTAGATGTCGATTTAATTATTTTGGCAACTTCTACGGCCGATGACTTATTTGGCAGTGCTTGTCAAATTCAAACTCAAATTGGCGCAACCAATGCCGTAGCTTTTGACTTAACGGCGGCTTGCTCTGGTTTTGTATTTGGGTTAGTTACGGCGGCTCAATATATTAGGACGGGAGTTTATCAAAATGTTGTGTTGATTGGCGGCGATATTTTGTCGCGCTGGGTCGATTGGAGCGATCGCAGCACTTGCGTCCTATTTGGCGATGGTGCGGGCGCGGTAGTCATGCAAGCAAGTAAAAGCGATTTCTTACTTGGGTTTGAAATCAAAAGCGACGGTACGCAAAATAATTGCCTAAATTTGTCCTACAGCCCGGAATATCAAGCTTTAACGCCCGATATTGAGGTCGGCAAGGGCAACTTCAAACCAATTACGATGAATGGCAAGGAAGTCTATCGCTTTGCCGTCCAGCGCGTTCCAGAGGTCATTGATAAAGCTTTATTTCGAGCAAATATTACAGCCGAGCAAGTAGATTGGTTGATATTACATCAAGCAAATCAACGGATTCTTGACGCTGTTGCCCAAAGGCTAAACATTCCCAGCCACAAAGTTATCAGCAATCTTGCTAACTACGGCAACACCTCTGCCGCCTCAATTCCCCTAGCTTTGGATGAAGCAGTACGCGCTGGGCAAATTAAAACTGGAGATACGATTGTGGCTTCTGGATTTGGTGCTGGTTTAACTTGGGGCGCAGCGATTTTTAAATGGGGAATTTAAGTTAAGCATCTTTTATAAAATTTACAATTTTTCCAATGACTAAAACGGCGTGGGTATTTTCGGGGCAAGGTTCGCAAGAAGTCGGCATGGGGAGCGATTTATTAATGTCTTCTACTGCTGCGTCAAAAAAGTTTGCCCAAGCAGAGGAGATTTTGGGTTGGTCTGTACCGGAAATTTGCGATCATCCAGAAGACAAAATATCGCGCACGATATACACCCAGCCTAGTTTGTATGTAATTGAAAGCATTTTGGCGGATGCTTTAAAAGTGCGCGGCTTTAGTCCTGCTTTAGTTGCTGGTCATAGTTTGGGAGAATATACAGCCCTTTATGTTGCAGGGGTCTTTGATTGGGCTACTGGATTGCGCCTAGTTAAAGCTAGAGCCGAACTTATGGATAATTCGGCGGGTGGCACAATGGCGGCCTTAATTGGCTTTGACCGCGAACAGTTACAAGAGAAAATTGCCCAAACTCCCAATGTAGTTTTAGCTAATGATAATAGTGCGGCTCAAGTAGTAGTTTCTGGCACTCCTGAAGCAGTAGAAACTTTGCTGTCTCACATCAAAGTTAAACGCGCTATTCCCCTAAATGTATCAGGAGCATTTCACTCGCCGTTGATGACCCAGGCTGCTAGTCAATTTCAAGAAATTTTAGCACCCGTTCAATTTAATAGCGCCACTATTCCCGTAATGTCCAATGTAGACCCCCTCCCTTCTACAGAAGCGGAAATTTTGAAGGAGCGCTTAATTAAGCAAATGACGGGTTCTGTACGCTGGCGAGAAATTTCCGAGCAGTTGCTTGCCGAAGGGATAGAGAAAGTTGTAGAAATTGGACATGGTACTGTTTTAACAGGTCTAATCAAACGTACTTGCCCGACCTTAAAGTTAGAAAATATTAGCAGTGCCGAAATGGTACTCAATGCCAAGTAATAGTGTCACCAAATGGGCAGAAGCCGCGAACCATCAGTCAGTCTGTTACTTTACCATTTATTTAAGTGGTCAATTGTCAGCCCTACCCTACACCTTTACTTACGCGGGCAGATTTATGGTGCAGAAAATGTACCCAAGCGCGGTGCTTTGGTAGTTGTCAGCAATCATGCAAGTTACTTCGATCCGCCTTTACTTTCTTGTGCGGTAGGTCGCCCCGTAGCTTACATGGCAAAAGAAGAACTATTTAATATTCCAGTTTTGGGCAAAGCGATAAGATTATATGGTGCGTACCCGGTAAGTCGGGGATCGAGCGATCGCTCGGCTATTCGTTCGGCATTGCAATCCCTAGAAAATGGCTGGGCTACAGGCGTTTTTTTGGAAGGTACTCGTACCGCCGATGGTAAAATCAACGAACCGAAAATTGGTGCGGCTTTAATTGCGGCTAAAGCCCAAGCGCCTATATTACCCGTTAGTTTGTGGGGAACTCAAGGGGTTTTAATCAAGGGTTCGGCAATGCCTCGCCCAGTTCCGATTACGATCAGAATTGGTCAGGTGATCGCGCCGCCTACTTCTACAAACCGCCAGCAATTGCAAGCTACTACCCTTGAATGCGTCCATGCGATCGCTGCACTGCACGATCTGGGGCGTTAATTAAATCAAAAGATATCCCAAACGAGAGTAGACTTTGTACTTACTTATTTGTACCCTTGATTTTGGACTCAACAGACTATAGAGCTAGCGAGAAGGTTTTAGATTGGGTGCAAATATGAATGAAGTATCTACTAAAGATTTTTGGGATAAATTAAATAATTTATTTTTAGTCCGTTTTTTACTACTATTTCTCTCTGGCTGGGCGCTAGTAACTCTTTTAGCCTATTTTGAAACGGTAATTGTTATTTTTACATCGGCAGCAATCTTAGCTTTTTTACTCAGCTATCCTGTACGCTGGCTGCGGCGATTTTTACCTCATGGTTTAGCAGTTAGTGTAGTTTTTATATCTAGTATTTTGTTACTTTGTGGTCTTACAGCTACGGTAGGTTTAGCTATTTTATATCAAGGACAACAGTTAGTCGATAGTGTAACTGCCTTTATAAATTCATTAGCACCTTTAGTTGGGCAAGTAGAAGATTTTTTGCGCGATCGCAATTTACAAGTCAATTTAACTGGAATTGAGGAGCAATTGCGTAATCAAGCCTTAGGATTAATTGGCTCTAGTTTGGCTACTTTACAAATATTTTTTGCAAATTTAGTAACTTTACTCTTAATCGCTGTAGTTGCTTTATTCATGTTGTTAGATGGAGAAAGACTGTGGAACTTAGCTCTAAAAGCTATTCCTAGACAACTACGCAATCGCTTTACGACGGTTGTTAAACGCAAGTTTCTAGGTTTTTTCAAAGGGCAAGTGCTTTTAATGCTATTTTTGTCTACCTCTAGTTTTTTAGTGTTTTTAGTCTTAAGAGTACCTTTTCCTTTAGTATTGGCTTTAATAGTTGCCATTTTTGATGCAATTCCTGGAATTGGGGCGACTTTGGGAGTTAGTATAATTACTTTAATAGTCCTATCTCAAAATGTGTTTTTAGCCGCAAAAGTTTTGATCGCTTGCATTGTGCTGCAACAAATTCAAGATAATTTAATTTCCCCTAGAGTGATGCAGGGATCGTTAAATCTGAACCCTGTAGTTGTATTTTTTGCTTTGTTGGTAGGAGCAAAAATTGCTGGATTGTTAGGAGTATTTATTTCTATTCCTATTGCGGGGGTACTTGTAACTTTATTTGAAATCGATGAAATGAAGGCAGAAGCCTAGTTGCTCAAATAATTTAATATATATAAATGGAGTAAATTTAAAGATCGAGCTATGGCAGAATTGAGAACAGAATTAGCAGAAAATTTAGACGAAGCAGAGTGGGAATGGCTAATTCCTCACGTCAAGCGCGATAGCGTACTCGTAGTCGCCAAAGAATTAAATTTAGTTGAGGTGGGAATTGCGATCGCTAGCGATAATTTAACATCCGTGCAACATTGGGTGAGCGAACAATTAATCCAAAAACCCTCTGAAATTCAATTAAGTGATTGGAATAGCAACTTACAAAAGCGATTTAATACTCTCATAGTCCAACCCTACGTTCTTATCCAAGAACCATAACCGCTATTTTGAGCCTTTAGCTAAGGTCGATCCGGTATGACCCGTTATTACCCATAAAACCGCTCTAACCCCGTCACGCAGAGCTTTAGAGCGGTTTTCTGGAGTTATTTTCGTTGGTACTACTACGGGTTGTAAATCGATACCCCGGCTACCTAAAACAATTTCGCCCACAAAACGGGCGCGGCGCATATGGTAGTCAGAAGTAACTAGATATATTCTATTAATTCCGCGTGCTTGAAAATCATTTACGAGCGTAGTGAAATTAGTTACCGTATCTTCCGCCTGATAGTCTAAGTGCAGGCGTTGGGGATTAACCCCAGCTTTAGCAAATACCCGCGTTACGTAGTTTTCATTAGTGCTACCAGAAGAAACCCAAATAGATAAGTCTGGATGCTGAAGTGCTAATTTGGCCGCTACTCTTTCTCTTTCTAAATTAGTTGATGAACCACCCAAAACCAAGACCGCTTGAGGAGTTTCCCAGCTTCTAACTTGCTTGTAGCCCATCCATAGTAAGACTGGGAGAGCAAGAGTAAGTAAAAACTTTACCAACTTGCTCTTGAATTTTCTTTTTTTAACTGACTTGTAATTTTGCCTGCTTTTTAACATAAACTCGCGCTATGGCACGACGATCTAGATTAGCAGGCATTGGACGGGACTGGCGCGTCTCGAACGCGCGACCTAGCGCTTAGGAGGCGCTCGCTCTATCCAACTGAGCTACAGCCCCAATTGTCAAGCATTCACCATTTTAGCATTACAAAGCTGACAACGTAAATCTCAACTAGATAACCAAGCGCCTTCCCAACCACCGCCACCTGTTTCTAATCCACATAAAGAACTTTTTGCTTCTAAAATTAAGCGCGAATTTCCGTGACTGAGGGAAGATAATTTTAAACTTACTTCTCCGCGCATCGTGTCTTTACAAACAAACTGCAAACCGTTTTCTGTAGGTGCGCGTAAAGGAGTACCAGGCAAATCCGTTGTCCCGACTAAACTAATTTCGTACTCGGAGTTAGTCGCGTTCATTTCCCACTTACCCCAAGGCTGAATATTCCAACTAACTTTGGCATTCCAAGGGACAAACTCGTAAAACTTGCCTTGATAATGCACCCCTATCATCGCTACTGATTCCATCCACCACAATACGCCGCGCCTGCCACCGCCAGCCGTTAAAGCTAAATCCGTTTCGCCATCAAAACTGTTGCAATTAAGCCAAAACCACTTTTGCGGGAAAGCACCACCCCAATTTTTTTCGCTATAAGCTGGCGCGTTAGTAAATTCGTAGCGTTTGCCATTCCACTTAATCCAGCCTGTCGCCAAGCCGTGAGCCATCAAAATTTGCCATCCTGGCTCAAAAATAGGCAAAAATGAGATTAAACCCGCCGTTGATTGCTGCGAGGCGTTAGCATCCCCCCAACCGTAGATAGGCTTAATTTCATACTGCCAGCTACAAGTATTATTACTTCCTGGATCTTTAATTGCGCCTTGATTCCAGGTAGCAGAAGCTTGATAGCCTTCTTGAATATGACGATCAAATTCTTGGGGTAATAACCACAGTGGTTGAGGAGGCAAATCAGTTTTACCCCAATGACCCAATTCTAGGCGATCGCGATGGGCAAAAAAGCGTGTAACATCGGGAAAAGTCCGCCATATATACTCGTCATCAATCCCTAAAACCTGCGCCGCGCCGCCACTATGAGGTTTACCACCAATGGGATCTTCGATAGAGTACATGAAAGCAAAGGTCTGGTTAATTTCTGGCAAAGTAACGCGATAATACCAACCTTCAAAAAAGCGGCGGGGGCTTCCATCCCATTGATAGCCACTATGAGGAGTTTGTTGGAGCAATTTGTTGGGAATACTAAACATGAAAACTT
>QQTW01000431.1_pt1 | contig 26185 bp, 17 predicted proteins | sample 1904831 | NCBI WGS metagenome assembly QQTW01 (sample SAMN09435610, study PRJNA476489) | Subsurface metagenome, whole genome shotgun sequencing project. | reverse complement strand
AGTTCGGCGTCGATACCCCCTTGGCTGCTCCAAGGTCGTCGAAGCGTTATCTGCGTTTGTGCCGAGAGTCTTAGGCCTCATGCATACATGTAGATAACACTATAGTCTTGATAAGAGGAAAATTTACCATTAATGGAGAGATAGATAGCCTTCTACTTGAAGCCTACAACACGACAAGGGTTCTACTTGTTGTCGGCCCGACCGCTTTGCAACCCTCTATATACGAACAACATCGATCTATGAACATAGGCTATCAGTCCTTATCAGCTCCCCTCCATGCAAACAAGATCGTCTTATACACAATCGGCCAGCTACAGAAACAGTCTCCTCTCGAGCTTCCCAAAAGCGTAACCCACCAACCCCAAAACCAAACTCCCCGTGTTTCACAGCCCCACACTACTATAGATGCCGCCTGTGCATAAAGCGGGTTCGTTACTTTTTTTTCTCTCTTCCAAGGCTGCCGTGACCGGGTGTGACGTGATGGTCTCTACCATGGTTCGACAGTGCTCCCACGGCCGGCAGACCGCTCGGGATCGCAGATCGTCGGCCGTGTATGGCTGGCAAGCAGCGCACTAGGCTCGTCGGATGATAGGGGCCGGTGGGGGAGTTTGGTTCGGGGTCTATGGGTTCTGGGGGGAGTGGTGCAGAGTGGGTTTGGGATAATAGGGACAGGAGGGATGAGAGATAAGGATTAAATGGGAGACATGCAGGAGAGCTTGGGTTCTGTCCGGAATAGGAAAGAAAGCGGTTATCCGATGGATTTAGATGGCCCGGTGATAGGTCCGTGTATTCGACTTGAGCGTTTGAGTTGGGAGAAGACCATATGCCCATGGGACGATTCTAGATTCTCTCGTCACAAGATTCGGCATCGAGATACGCACTGATGACTTGAAAGAATGGAGAAGTCTGAGCATTCAGGCACACGTGGAGGTCTACGCTCGGTCGGCGAGCCTCTCGCGGTGTGTGGATAGGTTGGAGATACAGTCTCTTGGTGAATTGCTCAGTATGGAGACAGCAGGGGGAAGAGCGGTTTGGTACGCACGTTCGGATGGCGGCACGACCGCTTTGACGGGGTGAGAAGATGCTGGAAGATGCTTCTGACTATTGGGCAGAAGTTGGTATCCGACATCTAGAGGATCCCGGATGAAGATGCCGTGCCAAGTGCGGTGAAGAAAATAGGTGAAATGATCTTGACAAGCATCATGACACAGAAATGGAGCAAGGCGAAGAGCACCAAGAATGCCAAAAATACCTCTTGAATCTCATGCAAAAGCGTCTCCAAGAAATCCCGTCTGCCGCGATCGACACTTGGGGGTCATCCGGGATCGCCTCGCCGACCATCCAACCGCGGTTGCGGTTCCTTTTTCTCTTGCACGTCCACATTTTCGTTCCTTATTTTTTCTTCCTCGGCGCTTCCGCGACAGGGCTGAGCCTGTCAGAGCGCCGCGTCGGGGCTGGGTGCTTCCCTGAAGCGGTTTGCCAGTGCCAGCGCCAGCGAGCCGATTGCTGATATCGTCTCGCTCGGCACCGCCCGTGTAAAGGCGTCACCAGTCGCCGCGACGATGACGGACAGCTTGAAATGAGATTACATACGGGCGGCTGCGGCGGGATGGGGGAGAGGGATCATGTAAGTGCTCAGATGTTTCTTTCGCAGTTGGCATGCCTTGCAGGACGAGGTGCTCGTGCGAAGGTTGCAACCGCGCAGACGCAGGGCCGGTATGAGGTCAGTGGCCAGGTTGAAGGCTGGCTGTGGGTGTCGGATGTGTAATGGAATTAGGATGTTGGAGATGGGCTTTTTTATTTTGCATAGCACACCTTGCCATGATTGATATTGAGGTAATTTGCAGAAAATAGGGCTGCCCTTGATGCGCGTCATGTCACTAGACATACCATGGCACGCAATATGAGTTTGTCGTGCAGAGGCGGACGGATGAGGCGGCGGGAGAGGATGAAAGACTCGCTTTTTCTCCGAGTCCTGGTAAATTTGCATTCTCTGGCGGTTTCGCTCCAATAATGTCCGTGGTATGGAGCAGGGCACGGAGGAAAGCCCTAATATACAGCCAAGAGCTTGACCCTGCTGAGCTGTACAGCTGGGGAGGCTGTGGGTGATGGCCCTGAATCGTGATCAGGATCTTGGAGATTCAGGTTGAGGCACGTGTAAAGCTGACGGCGAGCAGTCCTGCTCTCCCTGCGTAGTCGACGTGCTTGAAGTCGGAACCTCGAAATAGCATCACAGCTGTTCCTTGCATTGACGCCGGAGAAACGCCGGCCTATCGTCACGATACCGACGCCGACGCGCTTTTGGTACAGTAGGAAGACCTGAATAGCGTAGAAGGCTAATTCTGCTGCTAAGAGGAACAAGAATCCTTCCTTCTGTCTCCACACTCGCCGTCACTCCTGTTTTGTTTAGATCAGCAACGTCTTCATCCTCTTTCGAACTCTACTTTATGCTGATACATAGCGTAAACACTGAACGTGGTCTAGTCACGGCCGTTTGCGCTTCGATCTCCGTACGGAGAGGATGACAGCCGGAACCTGTTCTCGGCCGCGGCTTCACATCTTGAAACGGGCTGACCGTTCTCACTTCCCCCGGGTCCTCCTCCGCGGCTGTCTGTTTCCGATCCGGCCGTGACAAACAGACGACAGCACGGCCCCGGTCACAGCGCTGGAAACGTCTGCCAGATCGGAGTCCGGATGCCATGTGGAAGAGGGTCTTCGTCTTCGTCCTCAGCATCCGCAGAGTTGAGCTGACGGCGAGCAGGAGTCACAATCATTCTCCACATTACTCCATATTCCTGCTGCGTGTGCATGCGAAGATAGCCGCCTGCTATACGCTTATAGCACCATAGAGGATGCCACTCGGTCGATCCCAGCAGCAGATCCGCGAATAAGGTTCAGCCCCCCTAACTCAACCTTTAATGCAAGGCGTGACAGCTCTTGGACAACAGAGAGTACAAGCCCGAAAGTGCGGGAACAGAAGAAAAGAAAGAATGAAAGAAAAAAGACAGGCGGCCGAAATCCTTCTACGGGCGCTCATTACCGGCATCCGACGTCTTTTCTTTTCTTCCTTTGTGGCGCTTTGCAACCAACTCTGTCACGCCACGGAGGACAGGCACCTGGGCCGCTCCAAGCCCCGAAAAGGGTGTAGCGGTGCCTCCAGCTGGAGAACTCTGCTGCTGCTCGTCATCCTATCTTGGACCGCCAGGCACGTCGGCCATGACTCTTCTACGCGCCCGCACACGCTTCGAAGTTCTCACACCAAACTTCTTATCTGCGGTCCGTGACGGCTGGAGCTGTCGTGTCGAGATACATACATATACGACTTGTACACTTCATAGAGTAACAGATCCGGTGCAATGCCCGACCCGCACCGCGTCTGCGTCTTGCGTCTTGCGTAACGCAAGCAAGCGAAGGGTAATGACACATACATACATAATAATATTGCCCCTTCATTTGATGGCTCATTACTGTCGTTTGCTGTTGACCGCTCTACCACAGGCTCCAGGCTACAGTCGATGGCTATTGTGGGCGGTCTCGTCAGCCGCGTACCGTAAGAGCTGTCGTGTTGCGTGGACGTATCACGGCGTCCATAGGGCTCCGTCACGAGCTGCTGAAACCGCTTAGGCGCCCGCAAACATCAAAGAGGCCCGCGTGCCGCTCTGCCGCCCTTAGGAAACGTCGATCGCTTCTTATTTCCGTCTCATGTTTTCTCGTTCATGCTATTAGTCTTGTTGTTGTTTATCCTCCTGTCTATATCGAGTATACGGAGTACTTTCAAGCCATTGATGATCCAAACACTGGTGACATGTGCACATCTAGCACAGGATCACAAGGGGTATACTCCCCCTGGTTCGTCGCAGCGGCAGAGTAGTGACGCGCTACATCACTCACGCACAACAACGGCTACATCATGCACGCACACAGACATGGCCTCGAGAGAACTAGCTCGGCGCTTCTTGCAAGGGGGTGGTGATGCGCATTGTGGCCGCCAGGGCCTGTGCTCCTCCCGCACGCCGCAAAAGCCATCACGTCCCCTACTGGCGGGAGAGTTGGGAGCAGCCCTGCGGTGCGAGGCGACTGGTCAAACGGGCGTCAAGACACGACGACGGCGAGACGTGGCTCTGCTTGACGTGCTCCACTTAACGGCGCGTCGAGCAAACGCTCTCACCGGCTGAAGGGCCATCTGCCTAGCGTTACCCGTGGTTCCGTCGCCGTCGCCGTCGCAGGCCCCCGGTCCGTCAGCACATCGTGCCTTGGTCCGTCCGCCGGCCGGTTGCTTGCTGGTTGCCAGGCACAGAGCAGGGGGCACGCTCTCGGACACTGTCGCTCCAAACACGGCCGCAGTTTCACGAACATCCCCAGCACACACGTACTTGCGTACTTGCGTACATCCATGGAGTACCTCCATATATTCACCGTTGCCGCCGGCCAGATCCCGTTTGAGCTTTTTCCAGAACCTCCTTCCCCACACACACATCACCTCTTAATGACCTCACCTACCAACCCGTAATCACCTCACTCACGGCTGACCGCAAGATGAAGCCTGTCAACACGTCGGTGATGACCCAGGCCGAGTACGAGGCTCTTCCGCCTTCGATCCAGTAAGTCGTCTCTTTCCTCGATCCAAGATCTTGCCATTCAATCGAGTGATATGTCAGTTTGCATATCATCTTGGCCTCATAAATGATTTATCAAGTCTCAAACATGAGAAAGACGACCATGATACTCACCGAGGGTGGCATAAATCATTCCTGTGGCTCAATTTCCATGTTCCCTCCTCATCGTCGTCGGTCATTTCAAACCAACAAGGCAGCATGCTGATTGATACCCTCGTAGGCGAAAATGCTTCTCACCGCTGGAGCGAATGCGTATTGCCGAGCACTCAACATCCCGCCAATCTCGAGCATCATCAATCACCTACGCATCAAGCAGGTCCAGCTCTCGCTCTGGACATCGAGCCCACTCCTTCGATGGCCACTCTCGACCCGGCACATCATCCGGACCGCGGATGTGGAAGCTTCGAGCATTGAGAAGCGACAACGGAATCGAGATCACTCAGGCCGATGCTCAGTGGTACCTCTCTCTTCCCGAAAAGGTCCGCCGGCGGCTTTTCTCTCTGCAAGAGCAGCACGCGCTGGGGAGTCGATGTGGGGACGTCATCGGCCAAAGGATTCTTGCAAAGCCTCCTCGATGGGGCAGCCGACGAGACTCCACCGTGTCGGGTCGATCTGTCAGTGCAACGTCTGCTCCGCCTGGGACACCGGCCTCCATCGAGTCTCTGCTTGATCGATTCGACATCACCGCGGATGAGCTCGTTCACGACGATTTCGACGACGGCTCGCTTCAGTCACAGTATGAAAGCTCCCACGGAAGGCCGTCCAAGAAAACATCCCCTCGCTCGCGGTCCGCCTCGGCCGGCTCAACGTCTTTTCCTCATCCGCTTCTATCTCCCACTCCTAATGTCACCTCTCCACCGTTCCGTACATTCTCCGCCGAGTCACAGCCCAGTCAACGAGTACTTGGTTTCCAACGCAAGCCAAGCCGCTCCGCAATGGCTGGCATGACGATCGACACGGCAGCAGCTGCGGAACGCAAACCCATCTACTACCAAGACCCCGAAGCCAGGGCGAAAGTGAAGCAGTACCTGGTCTCACCCTCAAAGTTCGACGAAGTCGTCGAGTTCGGATTCCCCACCATCCCCGAGGCCGCCCCGCTGCAGACCAAAACGTCCCACGTCCACTTCCACCCCGGCATGCCGCACGTCAGCGCGGACGTGCAACGCTTCTGCAGCCGCGAGACCCCCTACCCCACGACCGAGGAGCACGAAGCACCCAACCACGCCGGCGACGACGACGACCTCAGCTCCATCGCCGACAGCGACGGCCCAGGCACGCCCTTGGACACGGACGCCCTCTCCCACTACCCCGGCCGCCCCTTCTCCTCCCCGACCGGCCCGTTCCTCACCCGCGCGCCCAGCCGCTCCAGCCCGCAGCGCGACCTGGCCACCGTCGCACAGAGCCTGGCGCCCAGCAACAGGGAGATGACGCTCAAGCTGACGCTGACCCGGCCGGATCTGCGCAACTCTCAGGAGGACGGGGCCAAGTGGGTCACGCAGCGCGAGTACGTCGGCCAGGCGCAGCCGATGAGGAATGCGGATCCACTTGCGCTCGAGCCGTTGGCGTTGACGGACGATGTCACGGGCGCGTGTGGTGCTTTTGCAGTGCAGCCCGGCAAGGCGGATGGTGGGTTCGTGCAGAAGATGCGGAGCTTGATCAAGAAGAGCTCGAAGTGAAGTGGATGGTTTCTCTTGGGAATGGCCTGTCACGGCAAGGCTTTCGTGCTCGACGTGGACGATTCTGTGGCTCACGCCATCTTGCGGCAGCGACCTCATTTGCCTTTTTCTGCAATAGACTTTGATGGACTCCGGTCCCTTTCGGATGCCTTCGCAGGCGATTTTCTACAATTTGGACGAGCAAGGCGCACAGCCGGGTTGGCCTTGGACTGGTGTTCACAGAATGGATATCACGGCATGCATGGTCTTGTCGTGCTCGACAGGCACAAACGGTCAGGCGCAACAGGCGACTCACTAGATCACGGTCTCGGTTTTTGTTGTACATAGCATAGATACCCCACGGAATACAGTCCGTCTTAGAGTTGCTCTGGCTCTTCATAATAAAAGCGTTCCTTCTATGATGCTGTCTTCGGTCTACGTGTGATACGCTCTGTTTAGGTATGGCTGATGACTTTACGATATCAACGCTACCTAGGTACGGACCGTCGAACTGGGAACATCCATAGCTGGTGATCCGTTGAGCCAGCGTCTTGTAGTCAGCCATGTCGTCCACAGTTGGCATGAAGCACGTAGCATCGATGCAGGCACAACTCCAGATACTGCCCATCTTCGAGCTGCCTATCTTGGTATGACCGTCATCGTGCATCCGACCTGGCTTCCATGCATTACGTACTGTATGTAGGTGATGGTGCAATCTGCAGGAGAAAAAGAAGACGACAACCAAAGACAAGTAGAGTTTGATGAGCATCGCGAGTAGAGTTCAGCTTCATCTTCCAAAGGTTCTACAGATTCGGCACTTGGCCCGATCCAGCTAGACCCAACGGTTTCAGATCGGATTTTGGCCCCCGCGTGCAGCTCACGTGACAACCACCGTCAATGCATGTGGGAAAGAGTAACAACAACACCAAAAGTCTGGCTGCAGGGGTCAAAACAGCCTGCGTCTCTCCGGCTTCATCTTCTCTTCTTTCTTTTCCCTCCGCCCTGCCTGCCTGCATCTCTTTCTTTTTCCTCCTCTTCTTTTGCTTCCTGCTGATCCATCTTGGACCTGCAATTGGCATAGTCACACCCATCAAACCCAATCGGTCCTGTTCTGAGTCTGGCCGAGCCAGGGGACAAGGCAGAGCTAGTCCCTACCACTTTCCTCTTTCTCTCAGCTTCGGACGCACTCCCTTTCTCTGCATCAGACACTGGCCTTCTCGAACACTTCCAAACACCATCGTGCATACACAACAGATTTCCCGTCTTGCTTTTATCCCAGCCGATCGGCGTCCGCCAAGCTGTAGCTGCGACACATCACCATCAACAACAAACAACAATGACCCTCCGCAACGCGTACGAGAAGTTCCTCGCCGGCCCGGCAGCTGCGGGTCTCGCGGAGAATGCGTCCATCAACTATATCCCGACCCTCACGACGATCCGCGGAGCGGCGGCGGTCGGCAAGCACTTCCACGCTCAGGCCAAGCAGCTGGCGAAGAAGAGCGAGAAGGTCCTGAGCGCCATCGAGGGCCAAGATGGTCTCTGTGTCGATGTCGAGACCACGGTCGAGTTCATGTCCGGTGGCGGCGCGTATCTGCCGGGGCTCGATGACAACTTCCTCGCTGATCGGACCGCGACTTTCCCGGTTGTAGGTGTCTTGGCCTCCTTCAAGCAGATGGCTGCTTTTGTATGACAACCGAATGCTGATGGTCGTCTCAACTCAGGTCCACATCGTCCATTTCGACCACGAGCGGAAGATAGACCAGATCAGGCTATACTGGGACCAGGGCTCGCTGCTCAAGCAGATGGAGGTGATCGGCGCGCGCGCAAAGAACTGGCCCATCCGCGACGGCAAAGACCAAGCCCGCCTGATCGCCACCAGCGCGTCATCCACATCCAGCTCGACAGGCCCGTCCGGCTCCGCAGACACGACCCGACCACAGTCAAACCGCAGCGCCGTCGGCGACCCACACGCGAGTCTCTCGCTCTTCCAGCCCCGCAACGCCGACGAGGAGAGTAGCGTGCAACCAGCGAGCGTCGCGCCGCGAGCCTCTGCCAAGCCCCCGCCGCGCGAGTATAACGAGCTCTTCGCGGCCGACGACGCGTCGAAGCGGCCGGCCTCCGAGTCCCGAGGGAACAACGGCGTCGCTGTCAAGGACGGCGCGGGCAAGAACTTCCAGCGGTTCCGGCTGTTCGACGAGAACGACGAGCCGGCGGAAGAAAAGTCGCCCGAGCGGCTGAAGACGTACACGAACAAGTACAACCACTTTGAGTTCGGCGACGGCGAGGACGCGCCCGCCACGGAGCGAATCATCAGCCCGCTCAAGACCAACGAGAAGAAGTACGACCATTTCGAGTTCGGCGACGGCGAGGAGGCGCAGGATCTCAAGCCGAGCGCCAAGTCGAAGAAGTACAACCACTTCGACCTGGGCGCGGGCGCGGACGAGACGCTGTCCAAGACCGGCAAGAGCCCGGCCAAGAACGAGAAGAAGTACAAGCACTTCGAATTTGGCCCTGGCGAGGAGGATAACGAGGGTACCCCGAAGCCGGCGGCCAGACCCAAGTCTTCCAACAAGCATCAGTCGCAGTGGGACTTTGAGGACTTTGTCACGCCGCAGAAGGTCCAGCCAAAGGAGCGGCCGCAGAATGCTAGGCACTTTGGCTGGAGCGATGATGAGGTATGTTTTATACTTTACTTCTCTTCTCTCCCACTGGATTGTTGCTTGGTGCTAATCTTACCAACCCACAGGACGAAAAATCCCCCGTCCGCCGCCCAGTCGTGCACCAAGCCCGTCCAGACGCCGACCCACACTTCGAGTTCGTCGACGACGGCACCCCCGCCGCAGACAAGAAGCTCCCGACGAAGAAAGGCCGCGCCATGAACGCCAACCTCGGCCTGTACCACGACCAAGTCACCGGCGCCGACGACAGCGACGACGACGACGAACCCAACCGCCGCGCCGCCGCCAACAAGCAGCAGTCGCACCCGCTCAGCAACGTCACAAACACCAAAGCCGCCAACAACGGCCACCGCCGCGTCTTCGACAGCCAGTTCGACATGAAAGACTCGTCGCCCGCCCCGCCATCCGGGCCCGATCCCGACGAGAACAAAGCCCCCGGCAACACCACCACCCCCTCCCGCCACGCGCTGCCCGACAGCAAGAAGAAGGACGCGTCCTGGGACCAGTTCGAGCAGAGCCTGGACCGGACGGCCGCGAACCGCGGCATCAAGACGAGCGGCGACGGCATGGGCGGCCGCAAGGACGCCGGGCGCAACTGGGGGTTTGGCGATGATAGCGAGGATGAGATCGAGGCGAGGGGGACGAGAGCCGAATGCTAAAGCCAGGGAGAAGGCGGGAAGGAGGGGAGAGGCAGATCATAAGCCGGCGCATAACCAACAGCAGCATCAGACGCAGGCTACCGAGGGGTTTTGGAACTTCTGAGGAGGAGGGGGTGATGGGGGTGGGTGATGGAGGGGGGAAGGGTTGAGATGCATAAGAATGCCGTGATAGGTCATACGAGGGTATGAGAGTATGCTTATGAGAATGAGTTCAGACGCGGTGACGCCGTTGGACGTGCCACATGTATCTTTACGTGTAGTCTCTCGTGCCTTTCTTTCTACTAGTTGATTCTATTGGGAGACTGTTGGGTAGAGCATTGCCTTTGCAGATGATGCATGTCAATATCAGCTTCTTCCTGACCGATTTGTGTTCTTTGAAAATTGGAGAACAGTTTCAACTTGAGCTTTGATTAGACACCTGAGAGCGTAGCTCATGAACTGAACAGGAAATGTAGCAACAGGTTCTTTTTCTCAACGAGAAAGCTAGGAAGTGAAGTGCTTCGACAGAGACAGCTCTCATTGCAATATCCCAAACAGTTCCCATCTAGCTGTTTTCCCAAACATAAGCCACCATGTGCAAGTGCAAGGTGTCGACATCCCATTCAAAAACGCCAGAGACTATGCATACGCTTTGCGACAGAAGAAGAGCTCAAACGCGATCAAGAGAGGTGCGCCGATATGATGCCTGACCTGTCTGAATCCAGACACCGCAGAACGCTTGCAAGGATGTTGTCGTGACGCGAGGATGTCATCGTGAGAAGAGGACGTAGCTGTGAGGAGAGGATGTCCTCTGAGAAGATGTGATTGTAACGAGAGAATGTTATTGTGGCGAGAGGATGTTATTGTGGCGAGAGATTGTGGTGAAAAGAGAATGTAACCGTGCCGAAGGATGTAATCGTGATTAGAGTTGTAGTCGTGACGAGACAATCGAGTCGTAGCTGAATGCAGATCCGTTAAACTTGTGCTCCTCGTGCTTCGGCGACGCCGATGGTCCACTTCATCTTCTTGACCAGCTCCTGGGCTTCTTCCACGATGGTCTGCGACGCCCTTTCACGCGCCTCCTGCGTCTCACGCATCACCGCCAACTCCCGCGACATCTCCTCAATCTTCTCGTCCTTCTCCCGGCCCAGCTGCTCGCACCGCTCGTGCAGTTTCGCATTGACGGCCTGTGCCCTCTCAAGCTCCTGGTTCTGCTGCTGCTGCAAGACGTCCATCTGTGCAAGTGTACCGCGGTCCTGCTGCTGCTTCTCCAAGAAGTCGCCGACGGTGCGCCGGATGGTCGCCACGGGCTCGAGAAACCGCTCGTCGGCGCGCTTGAGCTGCTCGCGCCAGATGGCCGCATCCACACACGCATGCTTCTCGCGATCGCCCGCCTCCGCCAACAACCTATTCGTCCGTGCGACCGTCTCCTCCAGCTGGGCGCCCATGGCCTGCTCGTTGCGCTCGGCATCGCGGCGCGCCCTGGTCTCGGTCTCGAGCGCGGCGCGCAGGTCCTGGATCTTGCGCTCCTTCTTCGCGAGCACGGCCTGGTCGGTGCTGATGAGCGACTCCAGCGTCGTCTTGCTCTCGTGCAGCTGCTCGACGACGGCCTTGAGCGCCTCCACCTGCGTCGCCAGCTCCCCCCGCGCTGCCGTCGCCGCCGTCAGCTCCCGCCGCAGCGCCTCCTTCTCCGCCGTGATCCGCTCAATCACCCGGCCGGACTTGCCCGCCTGCGCGCGGGGCGACGGCACCGGCCACGTCACGCCTGCTGCTGCGTCGCCCGCCGCCGCCGCCGGCTCCTCCGCACTCCCCGCGACCATCGTGTGCTCGCCGTTGCCTGCCGCGGCCGCGCGCTGCTTGGTCAGCCGGCTCGCGGTGAAGAGGTTGGGGCCCGGGTAGTTGCTGGCGTCGCCGGCCGACGAGTGGGGGCCCGCCCACAGGCCGTTCATGGCGAGCGGGTCGCCTAGATCGCCGAGCTGGACGCGCGACGGCTCGGACGGGATGCCTGGACGCTGCTGTGAGCATCGGGCATCAGGTGGGGTTGTTGTTCAGTTTGCTCAGCTTGCTGTCGGGAGGGGGACGCGAGCTGAGTCGCTTGGGGAGAGGTGGAGAGCATGGGGTTGGTGAACCCTGAGTTCGCGACAGATCTGCGTACCTTGTGAATCTGATGATTGTTTGCGGATGATCTTCGCGAAGAGGCGCTTCATATCCCTGCTGCTATTCGGTGAGGCGGAGAAAGGTTGCCGCGGGCCGAAGTGCGCTAGCGTGTCACGTGTGTCTGGAGAGAGATGTTTGTGTTTAACCGGGGGTTGACCGAAGCAACTATCAACCCTTACGAACACGGTTTAACTTCACTTCACTTCACTTGACGACATACATAGTAGGCTCTTTATGGTCCATGCAGGACAGCTTTGTATTCAAGTTCAAAGCCTACTTATACACTACGGAGCCCTGCGAGGCTATTGAGTATCTGCGGCCGCATCTTTGAGCGAATGCTGCCATCGTGTGCTTCAGATATCAGACACCACAGCCCTCCGGACTCAGAGCCGAGTCCCGCTGAAAACTCCATCCATGCAGGTGCTCGCGGGGATGCCAGCGGCCATATACGGAGCGGCAAGATCCAATGCCGCCAGGAATAGCTCTTACTCGTACAGTACAATATCAGCAAGGCTTTAATGTCTGTGCATATTCGGAGGGAATTGCAAACAGACACAAAGCAGTCACTCAGCTTTCATCTCTCCAAAGGCGCCGTTCGGTTCCTCCTGCAGCACGTGAGGGCGCCATTTGGAAAGCAGCTTCGCGGCGGGCGCTCTTGCGTCGTCGTCTGCGCGGGCTGTTGTCAGCATTTCCCTTGTAAGAGTGTCGGGCTGATGACGACTCCAATCAGGCACTCACAGTTTCGCCACAGGTCCTCCAGCGCGTCCACGCAGATATCTCTGGCCGGCGGTCGTAGCAGGATCAGATAGCTATGAGTTTAGTTAGCATCTTTCGACAAGCTACACGAAATCTGCCGCTTACTGTAGCGCATTGATGGCAAGCGTCACCCGCTCCGGATCCTGCGCAATCTTCTTCACCCGCTCCAGTATGTCCGGCCCGATGCTCGGAATCTCCGACAGCAGCCGAATCAGCACCTTGTCCTTGGCGTCGAGGTAAGGAATGATGCTGTCGAGAAATTTCAACACCCATTTGTCGTAATGCACCACCGGGTCCTTGTCCTCCCCGCTCCGACGCGCGGCTTGCGTCCGTATCCGGTCGTTGTACCACTCCTCGTTCAACCACGCGATAGCGACATCTATCCGTCTCCGGAAATCCTCGACGACGTAAAGGTGAAGGGCTTCGCGGATGGCTGCTGAAGTGCTAAAAGCGGACCCGCGACCGGTCCCCTTGCGCAGGGCGATTTCCTTGGATGGCTCGTCCTCCATCTTGATGTCGTCGTTATCGTCTTCCAACCCGGCAGATGTCCGCGTCGCGAGCCGAGCGATGATGGTGACCCACGCGTCGCGGTCGTATGCGCTGGCGGCTAGACGGCTGAAGCCCGGCCTCTGGGTCTTGGCTGCCGCGGAGTCATCCAGGCCGCTCACCACCCCGAACACGCGGTTGACCATGACCTTGCTGTGTTCTGCCGTCTCTTCTGCGGTAAGAGGCGGAGGCGGTGGGAACACGAAGGGACCGAGGTCGACATCTGGTGCATGCGTGACCGTGAGAGCGTCGCTGGGCGCGGAGTCTAGGGCGTTCTTGATCTGCTCCGCGTCTTCGGTGGGAAAGTCCGGCTCGTACTCCTCATCCTCCTCTTCAACACCGGCAGATGTCCCTGTCACTATGACCGCTGCATCGAGGGCGGATGGCGGAGGCTGAGATTCACATAAACTAAGGTATCGAGCACGCACAGCCTGAGAGAAGAGGTGAGTTTCGATATCGTTGGCTGAAACATGTCCCGTCAACCACCTACCTCAAGCGCATATCCCATCTGGGTTGCATCGACAGAAGCTAACGTAGGAACCAGAATCCGGCTGAGGAGATCGAATGGAATAGCCTGAACATCGAAGTTTATGGAACCTTCGTTGTCCGTCAGGGTGAAGAGTTGCGCGGAGCTGATGGGACCAGGAGGGAGTGGCGGGTAGACCGGACGCGGGGGAGGACCATCTGCTGGGACTTGAGCCCCCAGTCGCTGCCGTTTCATCGCATCCAAACCATCGGTGGGTTCGCTCGGTGCCGGTCGTTTGCGGTTGAGGTCGTCGAACACCTCGCTGCGCGATTGCTGGAGGCGCTCGAGGTACTGCTGAATTCGACCTGCGAGCGGATGGTTGGGTTGTCTAGAGCGAGCTCAGCATCGCAAGTGGAATGATAAACAATGGCAAGAGGAGCTAGTTACCTCTTGTTCACGTTCATGAGCAATGCTCTGGTGGTCCGTTCCATGGACTTGACCATGACTCGGGTCTTAGGGGTCATGGGCGAATTGGCCAGTTTGAGCGGGTTGAAATTCAGTACAGTCGAGATGATTTTATGCGCAATCGTAGCACGGGTTCTCGTCAGACCTCCTAGGGTGTTCAAAGTGGCCGTAACGAGCAGCGCATCACTGGACAATTCATTAGACCAGCTCACATCCAACGTACACGAGCCTCTGACCTGTTGTTCTCCTCCAGTAAGCTTAACAGTCGGTCCAGAAGACCAGACGCCTCAGCCTCGAGGTTCGTGGGCGGTATGAGCGGATGGTCTCGAGGCACCAACGCGAGTGAAATCTCATTTCTATCCGGACGCTGTGTCCATGTTAACCACTGTCCCCGTATGGTGTGATTATGTCCCATACACACCCTGGGATCCGTGATCAATCCAGGCGTCTGCGTCTGTATGACCTGCTGCACGAATTTGATACAGCATATACGGACGCCCGGCGAGGCCGTATCCATCCTTCTCAATATATTCGACTTGATGGCGGCCATCTTCTGCCACGTGGCCGTGTCATTGGAATTGGAGATGCTAGAGACAAGACATATGCATGAGAGACTTTTTCGACAACGACAACGCGATGTCGTGCAGATATATTCCAATACGTTGCCTCAGAGCGATAGCGGTAGATCACCCTACAGGCTTATATCACGCGCAGGCCTTCTGCTCGAGGTCCCTCACAGGAGGAACTTATCTACGGGGGCTGCAGAGACTGCATTCTTCGAGTAGGGAAGGGCGGGACGAGCACTCACATGTGTCTGAACACGAGCGGATATATACTCGCGGCCGCCTGCACCGCGCTCTTAACCACGCCCGCATCCTCCACCGCGATCTCGAGGTACTCCTTGAGCGTCTGCAGCACGAGCAGGCTGAGCTGCTGCTTGACCGGCGCGGCCAGCACGGGCGCGGCAAACGTCTCGGCGAAGAAGTCGGCGCCCCATCGGCGCAGCTCGAGCGCGGCGTTGGCGCCCACGATCGGCAGCACGCCTGGCACGATCTCGGCGTAGTAGGCTGCGTCGCTGAGGGCGAGGCCGCGCGCGGCGTTCAGCTGGGTGATGGAGTTGTGTGTCGCGCTGCTGGTGCTGGCAGAGTCCATGCCTGGCATGGTGCCAGGCTTGGTCTGGAACGTGGTGTTTACGGGAGCAGGTGATGATGGCAAGAGGGATTCGGTCAATTGAGTTCTCGGGGCGGTCGAAATGAAGCTGTTCACGCAAGGTTTAGGTGTCTCCGCCTATCGTGAGAACTAAGCCAGCTCAACGCGCAACGTGTAGACTCTCCTCCGGCATCCTATCCAAGCCTGCAGACGAACAGGAATCTAGCAGGGAGCGAGGGTAGAAGATGAGAAGTGGTAGATGGTTTAGGTGTCGGGGAGCAGTCGTTGTTCGGTTTAAGGACGCAACAATGCTCAGCTGGTAGCGCGACCGCATCCCAATCCGGTTAGCTTACATGTCCTTGTGCAAGTCAACGACGGGTTGCCGCAGAGCCTCAATTCCGCTTCGAAAGTTTCAACGCCAACTGTGCAAACCTCGCGACTCGGTTCACGATTCTATGCGTAGGAGCAGGACTGCGCAGACGCGGTAGAACACTCAAAAGTCACCGAGTATCAATTCGAGTCCGCAATCACATCATGGTGTAAGTCTACCCCTTACCCTCGCTCCACCACCGTCCGCCCAGCTCACGTCACCGCAAGCCTCCCACGAACCCTCCCTCACACCTCATACTACGACAAAGACTACCGACAAACAGCCGCACTGCTGCGTGCGCGCCGGCCATACCTGGTCAAGAACATCGTGACCGGCCTCTCCCTCTTCGGCTTCGCGGTCGGCGTCTGTGAGCACCCCTCTTATCGGCCTTGATAACCGAGCTACCACATGAACGATGGCGATGGCGGTAACGAGGACGACTAAAGAACGAGTGCTAATTTCTATTGGGAACCTCTCAGATGCGTACACGATCCACGCCATCGCGCAGGACGAGTTCGACGACGTTGTCGTTCCCGATGCGCCGGTGAAGACAGCACCTGCCCCGGGTGCGACTTCGACTGCGATAGCAAGCCGTGCGGAAGGAGGGAAGTGATGGTGGGCGCAGCATAGAGAGATTGCTTTTCTGCCGTCGGTTGGTGGCTACTTCACTCACTACACGGTTTTTGAAGGATGATACGAGCATTGATCGGCGTAGATTCTGTATGTCAATTGTAAATACAAGGGACATTGTACGTTATCCGAATGGCACAAGTCAAGGTGTTTTGGAAGTGGGTTCAGAATTATATACTAGAATTGTTCTCCGGTTGCCAGACAGCCAAGATGCTTTCATGGCTGTAAAAGACCGGAATTAAATCGCACCGCCTCGCCATGAAGGCAGTACCAAATCTAGCGCATCTCGCAAACCAACCATCAGTCTATGTAGCCCCCATCTATCGCTCAATTGCAGCAAATCAGCAAGAGTAAAACGTAAGAAACGACAAGGCAAATCAAGCGATCCGCCTCATCTCATAATCATCAGCCCGCGTCCCAGGCGGCGTCCGCCTTCCCCGGATACTATCCGACACCGCACTGACCGACTCCGGCCTCCTCTCATCCTCAACACTCATCCTCACCGCCGCCGGACTGACAACCCCACTCCGCGGATCGAGATGCTCCTGCGAGCCGGAGCGCGCCGTCTCGGGGATGTCCGCCATGCCAGCTTCCATCCTGCCCGCAGCATCCTCCGGCGCACGGTGACGACCAAAGAAGCGGTTGCGATGGACGCTGCCGCGCAGCCGGCTGGACTCGTCCGTGTTGACGCGGGCGAGCCTGCCGGGCCCGAACGTCGGCGCGCGGCCCGTGGCGGAAGCGGCGTCGTCGGACGCCCGGCTGCGGTCCTGGGATGTGCGGTTGCGCTCGCGTGAGGGCGAGGGCGGGTAGTATGCGACGCGCGACTTGGAGCGCTCGCGGTCCTCGTAGACGTCGCCGGTCAGGTCGCCCGAGGAGATGTCCTTCATGCCGAGGGAGAAGTCCAGGCGCCGGCCCATGGCTTCGAGGGACTCGCCTTTGGACTGACTGCTGGAGCGGGCGGCTGGTTCCGTCCGGAAGTTGGTGTCTTTGGTCATGGGTGAGATGAAAGGAGAGTCTTGAGCCTCCGAACGATGCCCGGCGGGATTGTCTGGGTTACCTCCATGGCCCATGTTAGGAGTGGCAATGTGCGGGACACTTTGTAGATAGACAGGAAATGATTCCTTCTGGCCTGGATACCGCATACGAGGACCCTCAATACCGAGCTCCTGCATGGACACCATCAAGGCGCAGATGAATTTGTTTCGACGCTGCAGACGAAGCAGCTCGTTCTGCCAGTTCGATTTGTAGAAGAACACAACGTTGAGAGTGATGGAATGTGCTTCTTCGACCTGTCGCAGTTCGGTCAAGATGTTCGCTTGATATTCGCGCTTCTCGGCACGAACGAACTCCAGCAGTTTCTGGCGAAGACCGTCAATCTGATCCAACGTGGTACCAAACTTGATGACAATCGGAACGGCTTCGGCCAAGCCTCCAGATCGTCGCTGGTTCAGTATGAACAGGGTATTCAGATAACTGTTTGGAGCCTGAACGACGTGGCCTTCCATCTTCTTGAACTCAGTATATAGCAAGGAGATCTTCTTGACAAAGTAGTCGTCTCCGCGGCCCTGAGCACCCGTATTCCCGTAAATGCCCACTCGGTCGCCGACATCGAAAGGATGCTTGACGAAGACGAAGATGATGGACTGCAGGAATTCCTGCGCGGTTGCAGCAAACAACCAGGAGAGCGCGAGCAGCGTGGAGCCGGCAGAAGTGAGCACAGTGGCAGCGGAGCTCGATATGAGAGACACAAAGACCAGTATGGTGATGACGAGAACGATGAAGACGAAAACACTGTCGAGCTTGCTCACGACAGAATCGAGATCCTTGAGAGACGCCGTAATCGACTTGCGCTCTCGTCCGATCTCCACGCAAACAGCCTCGAGCTCTTCCATTGAGATGTCGCCATTCATATCCTTGTCGAACATGGAGAAGGCGGCGGTCGTCTCCTCCTCATTTTGAAAAGCCTCCTTGAGATCATCCGCGAAAACAGTCTCGCTCTCTTGGCGGGCAAAGGTACGGTACAGACGCCGCGCGAGAACCTGGCTGCCGCCGGTTGTGTTCAAGAGAGTGAGCACGACCTGGTTGGGATGCGTGCTTGACACAGTCTGCCGCCCAGTGAAGTCGCCGGCAATCTTCCCAGCCACGTCGCCAAACTTGGTAAACACCTCCTTGGTGTTCTTCTGAGCATCCTTGACCAGCTGTGCGGGAGTGCGAGTACCTGAAGGAGGCTGGTGCACCTCAGCCTCGAACTCGGAGTCTTCCGTCGCTATCCTCTCTTTTGAGTATTGGTACAGTTTGGCTAAGCTTGAAATCTGGAACTTGTTGGTCTCGATGCGGTCCGCATAGGTACGCAGATGGAAGCTGATGGCAATGAGCTGAATGATGATCTTCTCGGCAAAATTCAGGATGGCGCCGACGAAGAGTGCGATCAGAACTTTGTTCATGGTCCTCTCCCAGTCCTTGGTGGTATTGTCACCATTTACATGGTGGTTAGTCATCGTCGGGAGAAACGACACTTCTATCCCGAGCCACCAGAAGAAGATTGTGGCAGGCACTTCCAACTGCTTGGCCATGTCCCTCCATTTTTTGCTGTTGTTGGTGAAGAGGCTGGCAATGAGACCGACCGGCCAAGGTAGGCATTTGGCAAGAATCTAAAGGATCCATGAGGATAAAAGCCGTCTAATACGATAACCAAACTCACCCTTCCGGCCCAGAGCGTCAGCCAAACAATCTCCAACCACACGCTGAACCACAACAGTCTCACGCCGCCCACTGACGCATCCGGAAAGACCAGCGCTCCGAGCAACAGAGGAATGAGTAAGATGGCGACAATGGGAACAATGTAGGTAAAGTAACGGATCAGAAAGCTGGACTCATGCACCCTCTTCAAAAATTTGGAGGCCTTTGTCGAAGGGTTCTCGGGCGGTCTGTATATGGCTGTCTTCTCATGCGTGGGATTGGTGGCAGCCTCGAATTCGTCGACCAGATCCTCTCGCCGCGATCTCGACCTTCGAATGTTCTTATTGTTCTGAGCGGCGGCTTCTCGCTCCTGGTCCATCTGCGAGACCTGTTGCTCGGCCTGAAGCATTGCGAGGTCGTCGTCCAGCCGGTGAGCCTGCTCACGGGTCTGGGAGGGAGAGAGTAGGCTGGCAAGCGGGTCCGCTCCATCGTGTGCAGTCTGCACAGTGAGGCGAGTCGGGTCTTGCAGGGTTTGACTTGTGTCTAGCCTGACGGACCCGTCCCCCACCACCGTACCGTCCTCATCCGAGGACCGCTCGTGGGCCATTGTGGGGTATTTTGGCTGATCATTCTCGTTGACTGGAGTTGGCATGCTGAGCTGTCCCTGCGGACGAAGATAGAGCGTCTGGTTCCTGTGTGATATAAGAAGCAGATAAAGTCAAAGCGGAAGAGGCCGAGGACTGCTGGCGGCAGATTCTTTGGGACGACTATGACGTTCTGAAGAAGCTGCACGGACTGAAGTGAAGATTCCGCTCCTAACGATTAGTTGTCGGACTGGATGGCATCAAAGAAGAACAAGAAAGAAAGCGAGTAGTAGTAAAGCATTAACTGAAAAGCCTGAGCAGCTGTACAAAGAATGGGAAGTGGAACGTGTCGTCGTCGTCGACAAAGCGACCCTTTTAAGGGATTGAGGGACGGTTATGCGAGGCCAGTGGGGAATTCTTTCTGCAAGGTACCGACGCCGATCGACGCACGCCAAGGCCTTATCGGCACCCAACAGCTGTTGACAGCCTTTCGCTGCTGATAAAGCGTGCGGTCTCAGATTGGCCCCTTCGATATGAGAACTTCGTCAGTACCTTTTCTTGCTTCCCATCATGTGTCGTAAAGAGAGTAGCGGAAGTACCGCAGAAGTACTCCTAGTCCGAAACCATCTCGTCCCAACCCGGTCTTTCCCGTTCTACAAGAAAGTCTCTTCCAAGACCAGGACTCGGAAGATCATCAGCTATGGATCTGTACTTCAGGGAGCAATCCTTCCTGAGCCGATTAGTATCGTGTCGCTGTTCCTCAGCTGGACATGTGTTGAAACGGAACATATGCAGGATCACGCCAAAAGCTTTCTTCGTGTCTCAGATCTACACACTCGGCGCAGACGCGGGGCATAATCATCGTCTACTGAGCATTATGGCCAATAAAATGGCTCGACTAGACATCTGATGAACACGTGGTAGAAAATTCACGAAAAATGTGTGGCAGAAATAGCTCATCCACTTCCCTCCAGGGCTTCCGATGGTGGAGTCACTGGAGTGGATATAGATTGCTACGACTCCTCTGCTTATGCTCACGGAAGCAGCAGCTAGCAGTCCAATGTGCATTCCTGTCACCACATTTTACCGGCCGACTTCATCAAGTGGCGATGCTTCTGCAAGGCGCCTTTTTGAAAGAAGGGCCATTTCCGATTCTTTCGTGTGGATTTCCACCGAATCGCATGAGTCTGGGAATCTTGCCCACTTCTTCTTTTAATCGTTGTCTAGTCGACCAATGATCAGGAACACAGGCCTAACATAACCGCAACCCAGTTCATAAGATATCATTGCTTCAGTCTCCGCTCCTCGCATCTGATGCAGATGGGATCTTGACTCTGTCCCCTCAAAAAGTACTGCCCATTCTCGAACTGACCTCCACATTCCTGCAACGTGTCAGCGAGGCTCGGCTTGGATGGACTATGTGCGGACAGACAGTACAACTGAAGCATTGCTCATGCCACTCGGCTCCCAGCGCGCTGACCACGAGCTCCGTGACGGGACGCCTGCACTTCTTGCATTTGGCTGAGAAGCGGTTGGTATGGCAGGACACACACCAGGCGTACCCATCCTTCTCGACGAACGGCGTTTGTGCGTCAAACGGCTATATCAGAACAACAATCAGCATGCCACAGTACAGACAGCGACGCCAGAGCATCCATATCTGACGCCGCGAGGCCGCCAATCCCCAAACTCACATCGCCGCACTGCGCGCAGAAGAAATGGCCGACATGCCATTCGGCCCCGCAAGCAACCACCACCTCGCCCTCGATCGGCGTCTTGCAGCTCTTGCAGCGGGGACTGAACAACTCGTGATAGTCCAGATGGCAGTAGAAGCGCACGCCGTCGTCGAGCTGGTGCTGCTCCGCCTCGCGCTTCAGCCGGTCCGCTCGCCGCTCGTCCGGCTCCGGGTAGAAGGCCACGCATTCGAGCCGCTCGCCGCAGTGGTGGCAGAGGAAGCACTGGGGATGGAACAACGAGCCTGCTGCGCTGACGATCTGGCCCGCGATGGGCAGAGCGCATTGCGCGCAGAGCGCGGAGCCCCGTGGTATTGCGTTCGGCGCTCTCGGCCTCGGCTTGGTGCCATGACGTGGTGATGGGTCTGACGAGCGGTGTTGCCAGTTTTGCATTATAGCTGGTTATGCTCTTTGGAGGTTTGAAACTGTGTCAAGCACTCATAGCTTCTGGCTGATTCCTCAAGAAAGCTGGATTTATGTCCTAGCACATATTCTCCGGCCTTCGATGCTAGTTGTACCGGTTGGACGAAATTCACTGTTTATTCAACTAACGGCTAGGCTTAGAGACCAAAATCCTAGTGCTGGTTTAGTGTTTGACTTTAAAGTAGTGGACATTGCCATGACACACCTGATCTCCACCACGACGCCTACTCAAATTCCCACCAGACGTGATCCTAGAGCATGCTTATGTTCGCGTCGAGCAAATGACGCGGACGCGGATTGAAGGACACGCGACTCCCAAAAAGGAATGGACAGCTCCCTAAGCGAACATTGAAGCCGCGCCTTTGCCGACTTCACCAGTTGACTTCTGTGAATATCAATTGATCAATTTGATCGAACCTTCGGAAGAGTCGCTCATTCACAGTCAAGCAGCTGAATGTTACGGATGCAGAAGCCGATGTTCAACTCTACCAAACGCAGTAAAACCCAAGCGCACTAATCAATTGATGGCAGCGCAACTCCTTATTGGGCAGGCGACACCCCTGAGCATTGCGAATTGTAGCATGGCTAACTCCGAATCCGCATGGTGAAGCTCAAAATGCCCGTGCAAGACGCGATGAGCACCGCTGGTGCCGTCAAGTGCACCAAGCGACGACCAAACCGTCACCTTAAATTTGAGAGCCGCGCCTACTCCAACTACATAGAGAGTGTTGGTATTCATGGTTGAGACGCCTCATAACCCTGCTCTCCGCCTTTTGTGGGTCAAGCCAGAGCACTCGCCCCCATGTATGTCGCGTTCTGGGGTCGATGAGCAGAGACAAAACTCCTTGAGCACAGTTTGTTCGCTCTACCAGTCTTTTCCGTTCCCTTCAATCAATCTAGTCTTGTTGGCTTCTTGAGACCGATACAACCACGGTCTGCAAGATGTCCCGTCTCGCGCTGCTCGTTCTCTTGAGCAACCTCACGGCACTCGTCGTCGCCGGCGGCTTCGCCGGACTCAGCGGCCCACCTCCCGAGGTCTCAAGCTGCAAATACCTCGCCGACCGAGAGATCGGCGTCTTCCGCTTCTACATGCTGTTGGAGCTGAGGCAAAACTGGGGCCCCTGCGGGCGAGATATTTTCGACACCATCAAGGAAGTCTGTGGCGTGCAGGCGCCCGACACGTCCGACTCGTCCGACGCATTCTACTTCGGCCTGGCCGATCACTTCTTCGAAGGCTACTGCCGGCTGGAGTTCAGGGTGATTTCGAAAGATAGGAATAGAGACATGGCCGTCATTGAGGATTGCATACGGAAAGGCATGCATTGTGCGAGGGAACAGGCGCTGGAGAATGTTCCTTGTGTAAGGCTTTCCTTTCCGTGAGGCTTGCGTTCGTCGTGAACGTGAAGATGGTGCTGACATTCCCGAAGATCGAGGATCCCACCGCTGGACAATGATTGCAGGAGTGCGCACTGCTTGCGCGATGGTTAGGGGGCTCCTTACTGCCCGAGCGGTCACCCTCGAAGCAAACCTGCGCCATCATAGCAGGGTATGATATGCAATTCAAACTTAAATCCCATCTGAAAGCAATCACAACATCTCCTTGGCCCTATGGGGTTGAGGTACGATATGCGGTTCAAGGACGATATGAGATTGATTGGCGATATGGGTTCGAACCTAAGGAGTCAGGACGATAGAAGATCTGAGCGACTATCAGCATCATTGAAGAAAGCTTCGCCAAGCACAAATGCAGCGATCACGAGGAACAAGTAATGGATCCACAGGTGGTAGTCAGTTCACGAATGTCACGACTGCCTTTTTAGAGTATGCTGCCACGACAAAGCCCTTAGTTGGGTAAACGGCTATGAAGAAAGCTCTGTATGGCGAAACTTTGTTACGCCTCATTTGATTTACTCTTATAAAGAAAAGGCTACGCTGAATCAGACAATCCACAAAATTCCATAAACAATTCTCACAAGAGTCATTCCATTTATCTGTGTGAAACTTTGGGCTGATGATCAGCGTCGCCTTCCACGCCTGCTGTCGCTCCTCGAGGGTTGCGCCATGACAGCGAAAGCAAGTTACATCACCAAATACAGCAAGAACAAGACCATGCAGCTTCAGTGAGGATTATAGAATCATATTCGCAACGTACGCTTGATCTGATAGTAGCTTTTCGCCAACAGATTTGTCTATATACAAGGAAAAATAAGAGAGAGACCGTCATGGCCCACTACATTATCAAGATGCTAACAGATCTTCAACACTCTACACACCCGGCAGCGGCTGGAAATCAGGGAAGTTGGGCCAGTTGCCCAACCCGGCAAGATCACCTCCGATGCGCACCCACACGGCGTACGAAGGCGTCGGGCCCTCCATGACGAACATGCGGTACCAACCCACCGGAGCAACATACGGACCCATGGGCGCAGTGACGGTACAGGAGTTGCCGGCGCACGAGAACTGCGGGAAGAGGATACGCGCGCCCATGGAGCTGCCATGCGTGCTGGACTCGGCGCCGAGGAGCGACACCTTGATCTCGCCGTTGCCGTTGGGCCGGGTGATGGTGAAGGCGTAGCTGGCCTCCCAGTCCCAGTCGGTGACGGGCACGCTCAGCTGGGGCTGGGCGCGGCCGTCGAGCAGGTACGGCGGGAGGAACTGCTCGATGCGGTATTCCTGGGGGAAGTCGGCGTCCTGCGGGTCGGAGCCCGAGACCATGACGCGGCCGTCGTCGAGGAGGACGGCCTCGGAGTGGTACATGCGCGCGACGGTGGTGTTGGCCATGATGCTGATGCGGCTGTGCTTCGGCTTCCTCGAGTCGTACAGCAGGGCGTTCATGTTGGGGCTCTTGGAGAGCGCGAAGCCGGCCTCGCCGGTCTCGCCGCCGTTCAGGATGAGGAAGGTGCCGTCGGGAAGCGTGGCCATGCACGAGTTGACGCGCCGGGTGGGCATGCGCTCGATGGTCCATTCGGGCTCGGCTGCGTCGGGGGCGATGGAGATGCAGTTGTCGATGCCCCACGCAGGGTTGGGAATGGCACCGCCGCAGATGAGGACTTCGAGCGGGTCGGTGTAGGGATAGTATTGTGGAAGGAGGACTTGTGTGCCTTCGTATGGGTAAGTCCGGCCACCGGCGGGGTTGTTGACGGACGCCGGCATCTTGGGAAGGACCTTGACGGTCTCGAGGGTGTTTTCGTCGATGATGCGGGCTTCGTTGTAGTAGCCGATCCAGATGCCGCCGGATGGGAGGACAGCCAAGTAGGGATACAAGTTGAAGGGGTTAGTCTCTACGAGGTAGGGCGCTGTGTAGACACCGCCTGCTCGAGGAAGAATCTCCATGCTGGGAACCGGGTTGCCGTTGGATCCGTCCTGTCCGCCGACGATGAGGATCGAGCCGTTGGCCATGACCATCCCGGTAGGATACCAACGGCCCCTCTGCAGCGCCAGGACGTTGAAGTTCTCCTGCCAGTCATTGGTGCCGTTGACGCCCAGCTCGCCGTCCGGAGTATAGAGACGAATACCGAACGTCGAGTCAAGCGACCAACCACCGACGTTGAGCTGGCGACCAGCCTTATCCGGCAGAGTCAGTCCCGCAGCACAGAAAACATCCGTCTTGACGCCATTCATCTCACGGAAAGCGGTGAAGATGTCATCGCTGAGAGAAGGGTCGAACTCGTAGGCACCAGTTGAATTTGGCGGACCGGTACCTTTCTTCTCGAGGAGCGAGACTTTGCCGTTGATACCGGGTTGCGCGATGAGAGGGATGACGGGGCCGCCAATCATGAATCTGTACTCGCCGGCTGCGCCGCCGGTTGGATATTCCCAGGTGTAGATTGGCTCGGCTTCCCATCTGTACCAGGAGAGGCGGAGACCCGCACCGCAGAGGGATTCGGCGTCGCCGGGGCATGGGAAGCTGCAGTCAGTTTCTGGAGCTACGACGGCATTTTCGACGTCGTCAAGGTCACCACAGAAGCTGCAGAAGATCAGTAACATTCGACGGAAGTGGTGGGGTTGACTTTACCATTCTTCGCCATACTCCATGCCAGCAGCCATGTAGCCGAACTTCTTGCACTCACCCAGACACCAGTCGGGAGAATTGCCCGTCTTGTTCACAAGCTGCCACGGGAACACGCGGCCATCTTGCGGATCGACGATACAGCCCTGGTATTCCCAGCCGGCATCAACAGTCTGCTTCGGGGCCGGCTTCTGCACGACCTTGAGCGCGGCTTGGCTGGACCACACGCTCAATCTGTTCGGGCCACCACACTTCTCGGTCTCGTCCCCAGCGCAGGGCATGCCGCACTCGGTATCTGCGTCAGCGAGTTTGCCACCCATGCGGATGACATCGTCGCAGAAGCACTGGAAGCTGTACTCCATACCGGCAATGGTGTAGCCGAGAGCAGCGCACGCCTTGGAGCAAGATGAGATGGTCATTTGGGGTTGATCGGCTTGCTGGAAGTTCATGATGCGGAAGCCAGGACCATCGACGTAGCAGCCCTTGTACTCGAAGCCCGCCGGCAGACCAGTCGCAGTGGCAGTAGCAGTGTTGGTCGCAGTAGACGTCGTCGCAGTAGATGTTGTCTCAGTAGTAGTTGTCGTCTCAGTAGATGTCGAGACAGCATCGGTGGACGTCGTGGTTGATGTTG